>Ga0272441_10003109_pt1 | contig 32261 bp, 25 predicted proteins | sample SSMProp6N_FD_193582 | JGI IMG/M metagenome (GOLD analysis project Ga0272441, IMG submission 193582) | Marine sediment archaeal communities from Little Sippewissett salt marsh, Falmouth, MA, United States - SSM-Prop-6N | ecosystem: Environmental > Aquatic > Marine > Wetlands > Sediment ... | reverse complement strand
CTCGACACGGGGAGGATCCGCGCCGAGCACGTGTAGTCGAAGACCTTCTGGACGACGACCTTGTCGATGTAGGCATCGCCCCCGCGAACGGCCCTGTAAATGATGAAGATGTCGCCGCGCTTCACGCCGGCAGCCTTCCCTGTCGAGAGCGTCACGAGGTTGGCGGCGCCGTCAACCGCCAGGACTTTGGCGTTGATGCGCCGAGCGGTCCTGCCGCGCCCGTCGTCACGCGGCCTCGCTTTCATGATAGCCTTGTCCCCCTCCTTCATTCTCTTCCGTGTCATTGGGGGGATCACGATCCGCGCCGAACACATGTCTTGGAAGGTGCGCTCCACGAGCACCTTGCCGACGATCTCCTCGCCGCGGAAGACGGTGAACTGGTCGCCCTTCCGCACGCCGTCGTCGGCCCCCACCGAGAGCATCACGAGACTGACGTTGTTGTCCACCGCCAGGATACTGGCGCTGATCGCAGTGCCGTCCGTGGAGGGTCGCAGAGCCGGATCCGTCCACGAGCCTTCGGCCGCGTCGCCCGCTCTTATCTTCCCGCGCCCGCGCACGGTCGCCTCGGCGACGCTCTTCTTCGCTGAGACGCGCCGGATCACCACCGTGGCGATGTAGTCGTAGCCGCGGTAGATGTGGCATATCCGGCCGACGGCCAGAGCGCCGTCCGCACCCCTCGATAGAGTGATCTCGCCGGACTCCTCGTCGACCTCGACCACGTCGGCCCGGAACGGCGCCACGACGGACCAGCCCGTGTGGCCGAGCCCGCAGGCCTGGTACCGGACGCACCCGAGGGACCCCTTCCACCAGTAGAACCACGGGGTCTCCTTCGTCGGGAGGCCGCGATCCCTTGCGATGCGCGTCCGCAGGCTGTGGGGTATCAGCTCCGGAGCGTCTGGCTCGCCGAAGACGGCGCGGTATCGGGCGAGGTCCCCTCCCTTCAGGCCGAAGGCCCTCTCCGCACGCCTGAAGCCGGGGCTGGCGAGGAGGCCGTCGGGCGCCTCACCCGATTCCTCGCACCTGCGCCACGCGGCCCCGTCGGCCCATCCGCGCCACGGCTCCTCGGCCGCCCATTGGGCGAGGGCCTCGCGCTGGTGCGCCTCGCGGGCGGCCGTCTCGGCGGGAGACGCCGATCCGCAGGCGCCGGTCGATCTGCCGCAGCCCGGGACGAGCAGCGCCGCCGCCAGGAGGCACGCCGCCGCTGTCGCCCTCGGCATGGGGAGCTCCTTTCGCTTGACGGGGCCGGGCGCCGCCGTAACATCGCCATGCGGGCACCGGTCCCCGGCATTCGGAGGTATGACGCCATGAAGGTCGTTTTCTTCACCAAGCTCTTCAAGAGCTACTCGCCCGACGAGCTGATCGAGTTCGCCGCCGCTCAGGGCCTCGATGGCTTCGACCTCGCCGTCCGGCCGGAGTATCCCATCAACCAGGACAACATCGCGACCGAGCTCGTGCCCTTCTCGAAGAAGGCCGCCGACTCCGGCCTGTCTATCGAGCTCGCGACGATCGGCATGCGCCCGCTGGATTTGACCGACCCCTCGACCGAGGCCGCCTGGGCCGCGTGCGCAGAGGCGGGCGTGCCCCGCATCAAGCTAGGCTACGCGGTGTGGGAGAAGGCGCGGCCGTGGAAGGATCAGTACGACGAGTTCCGCCGCTACGTCGAGGGCTGCTGCGAACTCTCGCTCAAGCACGGGCCGAAGTCGGTGATCCACACCCACTCGGGGCCCTATGTCGGCATCAACGCGTCGAGCGTCCGGCACCTCCTCGACGGGATGGACCCGAAGGGCGTCGGCGCCTATCTCGACTTCGCCCACCTCGCCGCCGACGGAGAGCCGCCCGACCTCGCCATAGCCACCTCGGGCGAGTACCTGGCCATGGTCGCGGCGAAGAACATGCGCTACGTCGCCCACGACGGCTCGCCGGCCTACTGCGTGCAGCCGGGCTCGCACTGGAAGCCGGACTGGTGCACGCTGGCCGACGGCATCGTCTCGTGGTCGCACGTGATAGCCGAGCTACGCGAGGCGGGCTACGACGGCGCCATCTCGCTCCACGGCGAGTACACCGACCGCCACTCGCTCGAGAGCGTGCTCGACGTCTTCGTGAAGGACGTGGAGTTCATGAAGGGGCTGGTGTCGGCCGACTAGAGCCCCTGCAGGTAGCGCGCGAGCGCCCTCGCGAGGACTCGGCCGAAGTCGCGAGCTCGCTCGGGCGTCGTTTCCACCCCGCCCAGGTTGGCGTACGGGAACTCCATCGACGCAGAGATGACGGTGTCGGGCAGGTCCTCGCGCCCCCATGCCGAGCAGCTCCTGCCCTCGCCGCGGTTGGCGTCGGTGTTCCACGCGGTGCCGAAGGGCAGGTTGCAGCCGGGATCGTACGGCACCGGCGAGTCGTTCTCCTCGGCGAGCAGCCGGGCGAACTCCAGCGTCCTCTCCCAGACCTCCTCCTCGCGCCCGCCGACGAAGTAGACGCGCTCGTTCCACTCGCCGCAGATCGCCGGGCAGTGGAGGTCCATCGTCACGTGCAGCCGGCCGCCGGACCACTCCGGCGCCCACCGGCGCATGGCGGCGACCTCGGGGTGGATCGACTCGCCGGCGTAGTCGCGGTTGTGATCGTGCGGGCGGCGGTTCTTGCCCTGGTCGCCGGCCTCGACGCCGTCCTTGTCCATGAAGGGCACGGCGGCGATCTCGCACTCGGAGCGCAGCCACTCGCCGGCGGTCGAGCCCGAGAGCGCTTCGGCAAGCAGCCCCTCCATGACGTACGTGGCCGCGCACTCGCAGGCGTGGTGGCGCGAGGTGAAGAGCACGCGGTGGCGGGGCTCGCCCGTGCGGCCGGGGTCGGTGACGTGCAGGCGCTCGACGGCGCGGCCGGCGCGGCTGCGGCAGAGCTCGTCCACGCGTAGCGCCGGATTGCCCTCGTGGCGCGCCAGCCACTCGCGCAGGTCCGCCTCCAGGTAGGGCACCGCGAAGGCGAAGCGCACGTCGTCCTCGCCGGGGCCGAAGGCGTAACGGAAGGCGTCCGAGGGGCCCTCGCGTAGCGGCCACAGCCAGCGCCACGAGCGGCCGCCGTCGGAGCTCGCCGCAGGTCCGCGAACGCCTATGACATCGCCGCCGGTGAAGCAAAAGTCCAGCTCGCGCCCCGCCGCGCCCCGCACGCGCATGTACCACCAGAACCAGAAGCCCTCGGTATCGCGGGGGTCCTGGCGGAGGTCGACGCGGTCGCCCTCCACGTCACCCACGATGATGTTGCCGCCGGGGAAGTCGCAGTCGATCCGGGCCGCTGACGGGGCTGCCATGGCGCTCTCCCTCCATCCGGCCGCCGATTATAGGCGGAAGGGCGCCCGCCGCAAGGTCGCAGCGAAGGTGCGCCCATTGCGCGCGTCCGTACACGGAGGCGCGGGCGCCTCGCTTGACACTCGCGCATGGGGGCCGTAGAATCCCGGCGATGCGGGGGGAGTCCCATCCTGAAATCAATCAATTCGGGGAGTCCGAGATGACATCCGAGCTGAGGTCGGCTTGCGCCGCCGTTCTGGCGGCGCTCGTTCTTGTAGCGGCGGGGCTGGCCGGGGGGGCCGGGGGGGCCGCCCGGGCCGCGGAGGAGGAGCCCGGCCCCGAGGCGGCCGCCGCCGGGGCCGAGAAGCTCCTCGCCGCGGGCGAGTTCGCTAAGTCCGCCGCGGCCTACGCGGATGGCGCCGCGAAGCTGCTGGGCCTGGCCGACGGGCTGCGCCGCGAGGGGAAGGAGCCGCCGGCGGCGCTCTGGGCCGAGGCGGAGTACTGCATCCACCAGGCCGCGAGCCTGTCGGACGCGCACGCCGCGTCGAAGGACGTGGCCGCTGTCTTCGAGAGGATGCTCCGCCGCCAGATGCCGCACGACCTGAAGGGGCGGCTCCGGTGGGAGTGCGTCAGGCTGCTCCGCCGGACGGCTCAGCTGAAGCGCGCGGCGAAGATCGCGGCGCCGCTGGGCTTCGTCACCGACTGGCAGGTCATCGGCCCGTTCGACAACGAGCGCGGCGGCAGCTTCGACGTCGCATACGGCCCCGAGAAGGAGTCGGGCGCGACGGACCTCGAGGCCAGCTACCCGGGCAAGAAGCGCGATGTCGCGTGGCGCCGGGTGCCGGTGCGATCGGCCGACGGCTACGTCGACCTCGACGCCATGCTGCGGCCGAACGACGAGTGCCTCGGCTACGCCGTCACGTTCGTGCGCTCGGGCGAGGCGACCGAGGCGGCGCTGCGGATAGCCTGCGACGACGGCGTCAAGGCCTGGCTGAACGACCGGCTCGTACTCTCGAGGAACGTCCGCCGCCCCTGCACCTTCGACCAGGACGTCGTGGGTGTGCGCCTGAAGCGGGGCTGGAACAAGCTGCTCCTGAAGATCTCCGAGCAGAAGCTCGACTGGGGTTTCAGGGCCAGGCTGACCAAGGCCGACGGCTCGCCGCTGCGGGGCGTCACGGGCAGGGCGGACGTCGCCTTCGACTACGAGCCGGCGCCCGAGGACGCGGAGCCGGTCGTCTGCGCGCCCGGGGCTCTTCGGGCGCTCGCGACCGAGCTCGAGGCGGTCTACACGACGCTCGACGGCAAGTCCCTGATCGTGCACCACGGGAAGGCGGGCTTCCGCGCGGCGCTTGACGCGGCCTCCGGCATCAAGGTGACCGGGTGGGAGAAGGCCGGCGGAGCGCGCGCGGTCATCTCGGCCATCGTCGCGACGAAGAAGTTCGACCTGTGGACGGAGAAGCTCGGTGCCTACGTCTCGGTGCCCGAGACGGCGGCGGTTGCCCGTTCGCACTACGTCGTGGGCGAGCTGCACCGGCACAGGTGGGCCCGCGACGTCGAGAAGCACCCCGACCGCGAGGCGCTCTACGCGGCGACGCGCCTGGCACCGGAGAACGCCCTCTACCTCTACGGCTTCTCGGAGGTGGCGACCGACCGCGCCGTGATGGCCGCCGAGCGCGACGAGAACCGTGCGCGCCGGGCGCTCGAGAAGGTCCTCGAGCTCGACCCGAAGTTCGCCGTCGCCTCGATGGCCCTGGGGCGCTACTACCTCTCGAATTTCGGCAACACGGTCAGGGCGCTCGACTACTACCAGGGGGCGCTCTCGGCCAGCCCCGAGTTCCACCTCGCCAGGCTCGGCAAGGCCGGCGTCTTCGGCGCGAGGGGTTGGGCCGCGCAGCGCGAGCTCGTCATCCGCGAGGCCGCACGGGACGACCCGGGTAGCGCCATGGCCCGAATGCTGGCGGGGCACCTCGAGGCTGCGCGCGGCAATCTGCCGGCGGCGGCCAGGAACTTCGAGGCCGCCCTCGCCGTCGCCTACGACGAGCCCGGCGACAGCTACCGCGGGGCGCTGGTCAAGGTCTATCTCGAGATGGGCAAGCTCTACAAGGCGCTGGAGGTGCTCGCGCAGAGGGCGGCCCTCTCGCCCTTCGACGGCGACGCGCACTTCGAGCGCGCGAAGCTCTACGCCGCGGCACAGGAGTTCCCAAGGGCCATCGAGGAGTGCAAGAAGGCCGTGGCGATCGCCCCTGAGGACCACGGCGTCATCGCGCAGCTGGGCCACTACTACGCCCGCATCGAGAAGAAGGAGCTGGCGAGGGCCCAGTGGCGCCGGGCTTTGGACATCCAGCCGAACTTCGTCGAGCTCGATCGCTACGTCGAGTACGTCGAGGGGAAGACCGGGTACGACGAGCGGTACTCGGAGGACGTCTCGCCGCTGCTGGCCGCGGCGAAGGAGGTGAAGGCAGAGGGAGGCAACGTACCCGCCGTCGTGCTGCTAATGAAGACGATCGACCGGGTGCACGCCGACGGGACCAGCTCACGGGCCCTCCACCTGCTCTTCAAGGTGATGAACACCCGCGGCGTCCGCTCGCTGGGCTCGCGTACGATCCCGTACCTAGCGGGCGAGCAGCGGGTGAAGGTGAAGGTCGCCCGGGTCCACCGCGCCGACGGGCGGATCGACGAGGCCGAGATATCCGTCGGCGACCGCGAGCCGCCCCGGGGACGCAGGTGGTCGACCGCGAGCGTCCGCATGCCGCCGCTGCAGATCGGCGACGTCGTCGAGCTGGCCTACCGGGTCGACGAAACGAAGCAGAGCTTCTTCGGCAGCTACTTCGGCTCGACGGCGTCGTTCAGGCTTTCGATCCCCATGGTGAGCTGCAAGTACATCCTGATCGTCCCGAAGCGCCGGCCCGTCTACTTCCACCTCACCGGCGGCGCCGGGCAGCCGGTCAAGACCGCCGACGACGAGCTCGACGCCACTGTCTACACGTGGGCCGCCTCGGACGTGCCGAAGGTCGACAGCGAGTCGATGATGCCCCACGCGCGCGAACTCGTGCCGACGGTCTACGTCTCGACCTACCGCAACTGGAAGGACTTCGGCTCGTGGTACTGGGACCTCGTCAAGGACCAGCACAAGATGAACGCCGAGATGAAGGCCAAGGTCGACGAACTCGTAGCCGGGTGCGAGACCGACTTCGAGAAGATCAAGGCCGTCTACAACTACGTGGTCTCCGACATCCGGTACGTCGCGTGGGAGTTCGGCGTCCACGGCTTCAAGCCGTACCGCGCCAACCAGATATTCGACCGCAAGTTCGGCGACTGCAAGGACAAGGCCATACTCATCAACACCATGCTCAGCTACCTCGGCATCAAGGCGCACCCGGTGCTCATCCGCGCTGAGGTGCCCCACTCGAAGCAGGACCTGACGCTGCCCATGATCCAGCACTTCAACCACTGCATCAGCTGGGTGCCCGCGGGCAAGGACTACCCCGAGATGTTCCTGGACGGTACGGCGATCCACCACTCGATAGACGTGGTGCCGATCATGGACGAGGGGGCCACCGTCTGCATCGTCAGGCCCGGCGGCGCCGAGGTGAAGGACGTGCCGCGCTCGAGCTCCGACAAGAACTCGACCCACGAGAAGGTGAAGATCGAACTCAGTTCCACCGGCGACGCCTCGGCCGAGATAGAGGCCGGCTGGAACGGGTCGCGCAGCCCCATCATCAGGCAGTACTTCAGCGTGCCGGACCGGCGGAAGCTGCTCTTGGAGCGCCTCTACGGCCGGCACTACGCGGGCACGAGCTGCGCCAAGGAGATGGAGTTCAGCGACCTCACCTACCTCAACCAGCCCGTCCGCTTCAAGTACAAGCTCAAGATCCCGCGCTTCATGAAGCGCGACGGCACCAGGATGAAGCTGAAGCTGCTCAAGGGGATGCTCCGCGGCATGCTGGGTTCGCTCTTCCCCAACAGGATGTCGGATCTCGCCACCAGCGCCAAGCGCGAGCACGACGCGGTGCTCGTCCAGCGCTGGAGCTTCAGGACCGAGCAGGAATACAAGCTCCCCGACGGCATGAAGGTCGTATCGAAGCCCGAGGACTGCGACCTGAAGACGAAGTATGGCCGGCTCAAGCTCGAGTTCAAGGTCGAGGACCGCAAGCTCACGGTGGAGAAGCACCTTGCGCTCGACGCGGTCAGGATCGCCCCCGATGAATACGAGGAGTTCCGGAGGTTCTGCAATGATGTCGACGAGAAGGAGTCGCGCGAGGTCATCCTCGGCCCGACCGAGTAGCGCCATGGGAAGCGCCGTGGGAGTGCTCCTTGCGGCGGTGCTGGCCGCGTCGGCGGCGCTGGGCGGCGACGGTCCGACGCCCCCCCCGCCTCCTGCTCCGCCGGAGGCCGTCGAGCTGCCGGTAGCGGGCTACGAGGCGCTGACGTCGCCCGAGGAGGCCCGCGACGACTACCCGGGGCTCTTCGCCGCGTGGATGGCGGTGCTCGAGCGCGACCTCGACGGGCCGCAGGCGGAGCTCATCCTCCGGAGGATGCGCTGGCTGGGGGCGCAGACGCCCCTCGAGGAGGGCCGCCTCGCCAGGATCGAGGCGCTGATCGCCAAGGGCGCCAAGCGCGGCGAGACGGCGACGCTGCTCGCGCTCGCCAAGGCCCGGCTCCTCAGGCGCCTGGGCCGCTGGGCCGAGGCCGACAAGGTCGACGAGGCCCTGGCGCCAGTGAGGCACTGGGCCGTGGCAGGTCCGTTCGGCACCCGGCCGGCGGTCGACCACTACCGCTCGTATGCGCCGGAGGCGGGGGTCGACCTCTCCGCCGTCTACCCCGGAACGCGGGGCGAGATCAAGTGGCGCATGTCGCCGGAGAGCGGCCCCGGCCTCACCGCCAGCGTCACCCGGCACATGGGGATCAAGGCGGGCGTCTCGTACGCCCTGGCGCAGATAAGGTCCGACGAGCAGCTGGAGGCATACGTACACGTCAACGTGGGCCGCTCGTGGAAGATGTGGATCGGCGGGGAGCTCGCCTACGACGCCGACGACAACTTCGACTGGGTGCTCGCCAAGGCCGTCGTGCGCATCCGGCTGGCCAAGGGCTGGAACCGCCTGCTGGTCAAGCTCGCCAGCGCCCCGGGCGAGATCACCTGCCGGCTCACCGACCGCAAGGGCTTCCCGCTGGGGGGCATCGAGATCGAGAAGGCGATGAAGCTCCACCCGCAGGACGCGGGCTCGGCGGCGCTGCCCTACGCGGCGGCGCCCCTGGAGTGCGCGCTCGAGCACTACCGCCGCAGCCTGCCGTCGATCGAGCGCGAGCTCGACGAAGCGGCGAAGCGCCGCGGCGCCTGCGAGCACGCCGGCCTCGCGCTGATGCTCTCGGCGATGGGGCTCCACGACGAGGCCGTCGACCAGATGGCGGCGGCGGTCAAGCTCTGGCCGGACTCGGCGCACCTGCGGTACCTGGAGGGGAACACCATTGCCAGGGCCGGGCATCTGCCGCCCTCGGAGCGGCGCAACCGGGCACGCGAGGCTTACGAACGCGCCAAGAAGTGCCCCGGCGGCTTCATCGCCGCCAGCCGGGCGGTCGCCGGTCAGTACGTCGACGACGAGAAATACGAGAAGGCCCTCGACGAGCTGAAGGCCGCCTCCAAGGCGAGCCCGGGCGCCTACCTCGTCAAGGAGCAGATGGCCGGCATAGCGCTGGACCAGGGCTGGCTCAACGAGGCGCACCGGTGGATATCCGAGGCGGAGCGGCTGCAGCCGGGCCACCTCGGCATCAGGTCCTTCTGGGCGAGCTACTACGCGAAGACGAAGAACACCGAGAGGGAGCTCGCCGAGCTCCGCGAGATGATGCAGCGCGACCGCTCGGGCTGGGCGGACGCCAGGGTGGCTGCCGAGCTCGCCAAGCGCGGCAAGTTCGAAGAGGCCCTCCGCCTGCACAAGGAGAGGCTCTCACGCGACCCGGAGAACGCCTCGCTTCGCAAGACGATCGCCCGCACGCTCGTCGCCGCGGGAAGGCTCGAGGAGGCGGCGGCCGAGTACCGGTCCATCATCTCGCTCGTGAGCGAGGACGTCGGCCTCCACCGCGCCCTCGGCGACATCTACGTCAGAATGGGCAAGACGGAGGAGGCCATGGCCTCGTACGACGAGGCGCTGAAGCTCGCGCCCGGGCTGCACTCGGTGCGCCGCCACGTGCAGTACCTCCGCGGCGAGGAGGCCGACTTCTCCAAGCCCTACCCGCTCGACCTCGCGAAGGAGCTGACCCGCGTCGGCGGCCCGGAGAAGTACCCCGGCTCCACCAAGGTGCTGGTCCTCGACCAGACCGTGACGAAGGTCTATCCGGACGGCTCGCACACCGACATCGCCCACCAGGCCGAGAAGATCCTGACCGAGGGAGGGGTGGAGGCGCTCAGCACCGTGAGCGTCCCCGGCGAGATACTGGAGGCCCGCGTCCACCTGCCCGACGGCACGGTCCTCGAGCCGACGGTCCTCGAGGGGCGCGGCTCGCTCACCATGCCGGGGCTCAGGGTCGGGGCGACGGTCGAGTGGAAGTACCGGCGGGACGCCTCGGCCGACGGCTGGAAGCGTTTCCGGCTGGGCTCGTGGTTCTTCCGCTCGCCGGACTTCGACCAGCCGCACCATCTATCGCGCTACGTGGTGATGATCCCGAAGGAGCTGGACGGGTCCGTCGTCAAGATGGAGCACAACTGGCGCCGCGCCGACGGCACGCCGCTCGGCAAGCCCCCCGCCGAGAAGTCCGGAGATCACAAGGTCTACAGGTGGGTTGCCAGGAACACCAAGCGCATGGAGCGCGAGCGGAACATGCCGCACAGCCACGAGCTCCTGCCCTTCGTCGACGTCGGCACGGCGGTCTCGTGGGATGACGTCGCCTATCGGATGAGGGGGCGTGAGTTCGGCCGCGCCAAGCTCACGCGCGAGCTGCGCGAGGCGTCGAAGAAGGCGCTCGAGGGCCTGGGCGAGGACGCCCCGGTGCGCGAGAAGGTCCACGCCGTCTACCGCTTCGTCTGCGAGCTCGTGAAGAGCCGCGGCGGCGGCAGCACCGCGCACCAGGTTCTTGTGACGAAGTCCGGCGACAGGGAGATCCTGATAATAGCGCTGCTTCGCGCTGCCGGCATCGAGGCGCGCTACGCCTACACGCGCCCCGGGGAGGACTTCATCACCGACGGCAGCGCCGGCCCCGCCAACTGGCGGATGCCCTCGTCGAGGGCCTTCCCGCACAGCATCATCTGCGCCTTCGACCGGGCCGGCCGGCCGGTCTTCTTCGACGGCTCGAACCGCTACCTTGAGTTCGGACACGTGCCGCTCAACTACCGCGGATCGCCGGTCCTCGTGCCGGGCGCCGCGGGTGCCCAGTTCTACACGATGCCGGGCGCGCCGCTCGACACCGAGTCGACCAACACCGTGACGGAGCTTTCGGTGGGCGGCGACCGCGCGGCCTCGGGCTACCGGGCCGAGACGCACTTCGGACTGGGGGCCGCCGGGCGCAAGAGCACCTTCGAGGGCTACGACGACTCCTCGAGAAAGATGGTCGCCCAGCGCGGCCTGAACCGCATATTCCCGGGGGTCGAGGTCGTGTCGCTCAAGTTCCCCGGCCTGACCGAGATCGAGCGCCCCTTCACGATCCGCGTCGACCTGAAGGCGCGCGACTTCGTGAAGATGCGCGGGGAGGCCCCGGTCTGCCAGACGGGGCTTTCGCGCCTCAGGCTCGTGCAGCGCTTCGTCGCCGAGTCGAAGCGGAAGCTGCCCATGAAGCTCACGTGGGCCGTCGTCGGCCGCGACGAGGTGACGATCACCTTCGAGGAGAAGCACCGCCTCGCCGGGGTCCCCGCGAACGTCGCTCTCGTCACCGAGTACGGCTCGTACGTCCTCAACTTCCGGGCGCTCGCGCCGGGGAAGGTGCGCGTGCTCCGCACCTACAGGATCCCGCCTCGGGTGATCAGCCCGAAGGAGTACGCCGGCGGGTTCATCGACTTCCTGCGGGCGATCGACGGGGCCGACGCGACGGAGATCGGGCTCATCGCCGAGTGACAGTGGAGGCGCCGTGGCGCAGGCTGAGGGCGTAGCATCGGGCGGCGGTTCGGGCTGCGAGGCCGCCTTCGGCGAACTGGCGGAGGTCTACGACCGTCTGGCCGAGGATCTCGAGCCGCTCGCCGGCGAGTGCCGACGGTGCGGCCGCTGCTGCCGCTTCGTCGACGGCTTCGCCCTCTACACCACGCTCCTTGAGCGCAAATACATGCTGCGCGCCGCCGGGGAGCTCGCCCCCGTGAAGTCCCCCCCGAAGGCGTGCCCCTTCCTCTCGGGCATCGAGTGCACCGCCCGCGAGTTCCGGGCGCTCGGGTGCCGGACCTACTACTGCGACTCGGCCAACGCCGAGCGGCGCCGGGAGATCCACGAGAAGTACGTTCGCGAGATCGCCTCGATCTCGGAGCGTCACGGCATAGAGCGCGACTACGCGGCCCTGCTCGAGCGCCTCGTAGGGGGGGCGTGACCGACCCGCGCCGACAGCGCCGCGGCCGGGCCCCCGAGGATCCCGACCGGTCGCCGCGGAGCCTTTTCGGTTGGAGGCCGCATTTTGGCTCCGGGGCTGCCCGGCCGAGACCACTCGAAGAGCCCGGACCGCGGACAGTCACAGTCCCCTAAGATAAAGACGCTCGAGCGGCCGCAAGGTTCGAAGATAATCCGGCGGGAGCGCGGGATTTACCGGCCGGCGGCCGCGGGGCGCTCGTGGACGAGGGTGGTGACGCTCCGGGGGTCGAGCGTCATCGTCCGCGAGCACGCCACCGACTGGTGGCACTTCTCGGCGGCGCTGGTCACGTACGCCAGCCACGTCTCGCGCGCCGCGAAGGGCAAGCGCACGCGGGCGGGGCGGTCCGAGGTGTTGACGATGACGATCACCCGCCGGCGCGAGTCGGGGTCGCGGAAGGCGCTCACGAGCAGCCGCCGGCCCGACGAGCGCGCCGAGCACCGGAGCATCCCGGGCCGCACGAAGCGGTAGTAGTTCATCGACGTCCAGAACTTCGGCGTGATCTCGAAGCGCCGCGCCTCCGACTCGGCCGCATAGACGAGCGCCTCGCCCCTCTTGTCGAAGTAGAGCGACCAGTAGCAGACGACCTCGCAGTCGCCCGAGACGAGGGCGTGGTGGATTTTCTGCGCCCAGATGATCGCTTCGGCGTAGGAGCCCTTCTCGACGCCGTGGCTGAGGTAGTTGGCCGCCTCGGTCAGCCAGAGCGGACGCTTGTGCCTGCGGGCGAGCTCGCGCGCCGCGCGCCATCGCTTCGGGTCGGCCTCGGGTTTCCCGTAGCCGATGCCGAGGTCATAGAGGTGCGTCAGGACAGGAGCGGGGGAGGTGCCGGGCGGGACCTTCGCCCTCGCCATCGCGCGCAGGTACTCGGGCAGGTGGTAGATGCGGCAGGTGTCGGGGCCGGCGAGGGTGACGGGAAGCTTCTCCTTCGCCAGCCGCGCCGCGACCGCGGCGGCCGCCTTCGCGTAGGGGCCGGGCTCCATTGCGCAGGTGGGGTAGTAGTAGCGCAGGTCGGGCTCGTTCTGGATGGAGAGGTACTTCGTGTCGATGCCGAAGTGCCTCTTCATGCCGATCACGTAGGCCGCCCAAGCCTCGGCGTACTCGGCGAGGTGCTTCTCCTCAAGCTCGCCGCCGCCTGCGCGCCTGCCGGTCGTCTTCATCCAGCCCGGGGGCGACCACGCGGTGGGGATGACGGTCTTCACGCCGCGCTCGAGGGCCGCCTTGATGATGACGGCGTTCTTCGCCTCGGATGTCGCCACCTTGAAGCGCGACCAGTTGAACGAGTTCGGATCGGCGTCGTCGTTCTCGGGCTCGATCGAGTCCTCGTCGCCGGCCTCGCCGCCGAGGGCGCGGATGCGGAGCACCGAGGCGCCGAGCTGTTTGAAGAGGAGGTCGAATACCTCCCTGCGGCGCTCGGGGTGGGGGTGTATCCACCCCATGGTGCCGCCGAAGCCGACGATGGTCTGATGAACTTCGCGCCAGTCGACGGCGACGAGCGCCGGCGTCTCGGCCGCGTCCAGCGAGTAGGGCGCCGGCGGAACGCATCCGGCCAGCGCCGCCGCGAGGGCCGCGAGCGGTATCCTGAGACGACTTCTCATGCAGGTTGACACAGCCCGGAGCGCCCGGCGGTCACACGTCTCCCGGGGGCTCTCGCCTCAGTCCAGCTTCTTCGGGAGCTTCACGCGGAAGAAGCTCGCCGCGGCCCGCAGGCCCGAGATGTCAGCCGCCAGGAAGAGCCTGTCGCCCGCGCGCACCTCGCTGTTGCCCCTCGGGATGACGAACTCGCCCTCGGAGTCGCGGAACACACCTGTGATGACGCACTGCTGGGGGAACTCCGGCGCCGATGCGAGCTCGGCCACGGTCGCTCCGCTCCTGTCCCAGTCCTCGGGCAGCTGCAGGATGACGATGGAGGCCTTGCCCGCCCCGAAGCTCGCCACCGCGCGGACCTCCGGCTCCTCGATCTCGAGGACCAGCTGGTCGAGCAGAACGTCGACCAGGCTCACCAGCCGGCTCACCCCGGCCGAGCGGAACGCCGCCTCGTAGTCGGGGTCGCGCATCCTGGCGATCACCCGCGGGACGTTGAACTGCTTGGCCAGGATGGTGAAGGCAAGGTTGTCGGTGTCGGAGCCCATCGTCCCCACGGCCACGTCGGCCTTGTCGATGCCGGCATCGCGGAGTATCTCGAGGTTGGTGCCGCTCCCCTGGTGGGTGACGATCCCGTGGCCGGCGTAGAGGGCCTCGCAGACCTCGCGCGAGCTGTCCACGCAGACGATAGTGTGCCGCCACGCCGCCAGCCGCCTGGCCAGCGCCCGGCCGACCTCGCCCGCTCCCGCGATCAGGATGTACATCGCATCACCTCCACGTCCTGGGGCTGAACAGTATAAGCATCGGCAGGATCTCGAGCCTGCCGGCGAGCATCTGGAATATGTAGACGATCTTGACGACCCAGTGGAGATCCGACATCTCGGGCGTCGCGATGTAGCAGGGGCCTATGTTGCCCATCGCTGAGAAGGAGCCCGACAGCGCCTCGAGCGGGCCGTGGGCGCTGAAGGCGGCCGTCACCAGCCCCCCCACCACCAGGAGGGCTATCCAGCCGAAGAAGAGCGCTGCGGTCCGGCGGATCTCCTCGTTGTCGACAGGGTGCCCGTCGATGACCACCATGTTCGTCGCCGACGACCCCACCACCACCCGCCGGGCCTGCCGCTTCAGGGCCTCGTAGAGCACGCCTATCCTGAGGACCTTTATGCCGCCGCCCGTCGATCCGACGCAGCCCCCGACGACCATCAGGATCAGGAAGACCTGCTGCGCCGCGGCCCCGAAGTAGACGGTGCCCATCGGGCCGCCGATGTCCCTCGTCGCGAAGCCCGTCGTCGTCGCGATCGAGATCGTCTGGAAGAGGGACGTCCGGAAGCCGTCCTCGTAGTTGCCGGGGCCCAGGCTCCGCATGTGGCTGAACATCACCAGCGCCGTCGACGCGGCGATGATGAGCCACCAGAGCCTCACCTCGAAGTTGTCCCACAGAGCGGCCACGCCCCCCGTCGCCACGCGGTAGTGGACGATGAAGTTCATGCCGCCGAGCAGCATGAAGAAGGCGACCGTGTACTCGATCAGCCGCCACCGCGGGTAGACGGCCGGGTTCGCGGCGTAGTGGCCGATCGAGGCGTCGTAAGGAGAGAACCCCCCCGTGGACAGGCCCGTGAACGCGTGGTAGACCGCGTCGTACAGCGACAGCCCCTCGATCACCAGCAGCAGCGTGCACGCCGCGGTCAGTCCCGCGTAGACGAGCCAGAGTATCTTCAGCGTCGACCACATGCTCGGGTTGGCCCGCGGGGAGGATATCTTGTGCGCCTCTGCGCCTATCAGGTGATGGGGGGTGCCTCCGGCGAAGAAGATGAGCATGAAGAAGCTCAGTATCCCCAGCCCCCCCAGCCACTGGATGAGCGCCCGCCAGAAGAGCACGCCCCTCGGCATCCCGTCGAGGCCGCTGAGCATCGTTATCCCCGTGGTGGTGAAACCGGAGACGGTCTCGAAGACGCAGTCGAGGTACCACTCCCAGCCGCTGCCGTTGCCTCCGGAGAGCGCCACCCAGAACGGGATGGCCGAAACGGCCGAGACGAGGAGCCAGCCGAGCGAGCAGACGAGCATCGACTGCCGCGTCGTGAGCGCCGGGAACCGGGGACGCCGCGCCAGGACGAGCCCCAGTATGACGAAGACGGCCGAGGTGCAGACGAACGCCGCGGAGTTGCCCCCCACGAACCACCAGTCCACCGGCACCGGCACCAGTACCACGGCGGCGAAGAACCACGACAGCGCGCCGAGGTATTTCCAGACCGGCCCGAGATGTTTGAACCTGTTCCGCATTACTAATTGATATCGGCAGGACGAGCCCCGGCGCTGCGGAAAATCCGTGTTCCGGCGGCGCCCGCGCCGCTAGCCGCCCAGCTCCACGCAGCGCCTGCGGTAGTGACGGTAGTTCTCGAGCGGGACCTCCTCGGGCACCCCGTGGTCGCAGGTGGGGATGTAGCCGCCGCGCTCGAGCATGGGCGGCAGTATGCGCTCGACCATCTCGTCTATGTCATCCTTCGTCTTCGCGAGGACGCGCTTGTCGATGCCGCCGAAGATGGCGAGCCCCGGGTGCTCGCGGCCGACCTCGACGACGTCGCAGCCGGAGGCCACCTCGAAGGGGCTCATCGCGTCCATGCCGATCGCATCGCGGTAGACGCCGATGACGGGCGGCGCCCAGCCGTCGGTGTCGATGTGGACGTGGAGGTGGCGGGAGCGGTCGATCTGGCGCGACCTCATGTTGGCGACGAGCTGCTCGTAATATGGGAAAAGGAACTCCTTCATCATGTCGGGCGAGATGAGGGGCCCGTTGTTGTAGCAGATGTCCTCACCGAAGAAGAGCTCGTCGAAGGTGACGTGCTCCTGGTGGCGGGCGATGACGGCGTCGGCGAGCTCGAGCCAAGTCCTCATGCAGTCGTGGATGACGTCGGGCATGTCGTAGAATGCGTACAGCACCTCCTCCGGCCCGATCAGGCTGCGGAGGTACATGTAGGCCCCGACGACCTGCTGGGTCATGAACCAGCCCTCGCCCGCGCGCCCGACGGCGGCGGCCACGCGCTCGTCGAAGCCGTCCCAGCGCTCGGGCGTGTCGGTCTGCATGCGCCACCTGCAGTCCTCGACCCAGGTCTTCATGTCCTTCACGGGGTGGCCGATGTAGTCGGGCATGAAGCCCGAGCGGCGCCCCTTGAAGACGAGCACGTGGCGCCCGGAGCGGTCCTGGTAGACCTCGTGCTCGCCCCGGTCCTCGATGACCTTGTCCTCGAACTCCGGGACGAATCCCGCCTCGCACCAGCCGAGAGCGCCGAGCGAGTGGCGCCCGCCGGTGTCGTAGTCGAACTCCTTCGCCAGGTCGGCGTCGCGATCGAGCCCCTGCTCGTACCAGCGCTCGAGGCAGTAGTAGCCGAACTCCTTCCGCACGAAGGGCGCGCCCGGCGTGACGTTGTAGGTTTCGCGGTACTTCCGGGCGACGGGGTGCATCTTCCCGGCCGGGACCATGGCGTGGACGCCGTCGGCGGCTGGCTGGGTGCTCACTCCGGGCTCCTCCTTGGTCGCGCGCCGCGGGATACTAAGCGGCCCGGGGCGGCCGTGTCAAAGCACTCCGCGGGGCCGGGCGCCGCACGGGCTTGATTTTGCCCCCGTCGCGGGTAGGCTGTGCGGGGTATGGTCCCGAGGGAGGGATCGGGTGAGAGCAGTTCGCCACGCCTTCGCAGCGCTCGTCGTCTGCGCCGCCGCCGCTTCTGGCCGCGCCGCGGTGATCGAGGTCCGGCCGGGGCGCTCGATCGGCCAGGCCGTCAGGCGGGCCCGCAAGGGCGACACCGTCGCCGTCCGCGCCGGCGTCTACAAGGAGCGGACGATCATCCCCAGCGACGGTGTGACGGTCGTCTCGGCCGACGGCCCCGGCAAGGCCAAGGTCGACGCGGGCGGGCGCGAGAAGACCTTCTTCCTCTGGCAGCGCAAGGGCGTCACCGTCGACGGCTTCGAGTGCTACAACTCGGGCGAGAACGTGGTCATGGTGACGCAGAGCAGTAACTGCGTCCTCCGGAACCTCTACGTACACGACGCCGGCACCGGCGGCGACTGCATCAAGATCAACGCCGGCACCGAGGACCTCCTCGTCGAGAATTGCGTGGCCCACACCCCCGGCGCGCAGCCCGGGCGCGACGAGGTCGAGGAGTGCATCGACATGATGAACTCCACGCGCGTCACCATCCGCGGCTGCTGGTTCTACTACACCGGCAGGGAGTCGCGCGCGAACCAGCTCGGCTACTCCAAGTGCGACAGCTTCGACATCGTCTGGGACGGCAACGTCTTCGGGCCGACGCACCCGAAGAGCGCCGTCGGCGACGCGGCCCTCGGCGGCGGCTGGGCCGGCTCGAACAAGTCGGGCTGGAACACCGTCGGCGTCACCTACCGGAACAACCTCTTCATCGACTGCCACCACGGGGCGCTCGGCATCTACGGGCAGAAGGACGTCTACATCGTGAACAACACCTTCGTGAACAACGGGCACGTCCGCAACCGCGACATCATCGACATCCACGAGGGCGGCCGGGCGCAGCACTCCGAGAACATCCACATCTTCAGCAACATCTTCGTCGACTACGCCGGGAAGATGCCGTCGCGCGGCGTCCTCGGCAAGACGAACGGCACGTGGAAGAACGTCGTCTCCGGCGGCAACATCTACTGGAACGCGGGGAAGCCCGTGCCTTCATCGGCGCTGCTGAACCCCAGGCGCGAGCCCGGCGCGCGATTCGTCGACCCGGGGCTCCTGGCGCGCGCGGTGCCGGAGATCACCGACGAGACGACGCGCGAGTCGCTCATGAAGCTCTTCGGCCTGCGTGCCGGCTCGAGCGCGATCGACGCCGCGCCCGAGCACCCGGACGAGAAGCTGAAGGTGGCGGCGGACGCGCTCGGCACGAAGCGCCCGCAGGGGAAGGCGTTCGACATCGGCGCGGTGGAGTACAAGGTCGCCACGAAGACGGTCGTCGCCAAGCGGCAGAGAGCGGCGGGGCCTCCGCCGGCGGCGGGCCCCCTCGCGGCGCACGCCGACGGCATCGCCGAGGCGCGCAAGCTTGCCGCGGCGGGCGATCTGGAAGCCGCGAGAGAGAAGGCGGCGACGCTTGCCGGCTCGACAAAGCTCAATGACGCGCACGCGGCCCTCCGCGGCATGGCCGAGGGCTTCGCGGACGCGGCGAAGCTCAGGAAGATCATCATCGACCGCCACGGCGAGAGGAAGCCCACGGTCTACGTCGACTTCGGCGGCCGCGCGCAGCGGGCGAAGATAGTCTCCGCCGACGGCGAGGGCATATCCGCATCGCTCCGCGGCGTCAGCGTTCCGATTCCGTGGGCGAAGCTCCGGCCTGGCCGCTTCTGCGCGATGGCGGCGAAGTTCTGCGAGGAGCGCTCGGCCCCCGAGCAGCTCGCCCTCGCACGTTACGCGGCCGCCAGCGGGCTGAAGGACGAGACGGAGAAGGCCCTGCAGGCGTATCTGGCCGCCGGCGGCAAGGCGTCGGTCGCGCCGCTGAGGCTGCTCGTCAAGTGACTAGCCGAGTATTTCCCTCACCCACGCGGCGTTCTGGCCCACCTGGTCCTTGTGCTTCTGCCACATGCCGGCGAGGACGACGTCGGTATCCTTGATGCTGGCGTACGCGTGCTCGAGCGCGGCGCGGACGCCCTCGTCGGTCTCGCACTTGCGGTTCGCCGCGAGCACCTTGAAGGCGATGCAGGGCTTCGACGCGCCTCGGATGAACTCGAACATCTTCTCGCGGTCGACGTCGTCGAAGACCTCGTTGTCGCGGTCGATGCGGCCGGTCGTCCTGTCGGCGTAGACGCTGTAGACGCACGCCTCGTAGAAGTCGACGTCCCAGCCGCGCGACTCGATCTCGGCGAAGGTCTCAGGCAGGTGGCTGCCCGCTCCGACGAGAATCCCCGTGTCGCGCAGGCGCTTCAGGTTCTCGTCGGCGTCCTGCATGCGCTTCTGCAGGAAGAGCTGGTCGAGCCTGCCGCCGTAGTAGTAGAGGCCGATGGGCTTGGGGTCGACGGCGAGTATGGCGTCCAGCTCCGCGACCGGATCGCCCCCCTCGCCGTCGTAGAAGGTGGCGATCCACTGCATGGTGCCCCCGCCCTCCTTGTGGCGCCTGAGCACCGAGTGCATGTTCGGCGCGCCGAACTGGGCGGTGTTTATCCCCTCGGCCTCGCAGCGCTCGAGCACCTCGACGTCGTGGCCGGCCTCGGGGGCGTACCACTCGGCCATCTCGGCGTCGAGCTCGCGCGTGTGGTGCGACTGCCCCTTGAGGGGGTTGTGCCCTATGAGGAGGCGCGAGAGGGTGAACTCTCCCCAGCTCACTGTGGGAAGCGTTGCCATGGTGATCTCCTTTCCGGCGCAGCGTGCCGGGCGTCTGCTATCTCTCTACCCCGCGCGGCCTGTCGTTACAAGCGAAAACCCCGCGGCCCGCGCGGCGGTCACGGGCGGTACCTCGGCGCGTCCGGCCCCCCGCCCCCCGACCGCCCGGTCAGGGACGGCGCGATGTTGGCCGCTATCATGGGGGCGATCCCCGCGAGGAAGAGCACCCCCGTCAGCAGCTGGATCATGACGATGGCCCGGGAGGCGTCGTCGGCCGGGCAGAACTCCCCGTAGCCCAGCGTGACGATGGTCACGACGCTGTAGTAGAGCGCGCTGGTGCCGCTGGCGAGCGGCGCCCCGGTCGTCGAGTCGACGATGTTCCCCGCCGTCAGGTAAACGAGCGCGTAGGCGGCGATGATCTCGTAGAAGTTCACGATGGAGAAGACGAAGCTGCGCCGCACCGACATCAGCCGGAAGGTCGCGATCTGGCTGTCCACCAGCAGGACGGCGAAGTGGTAGGCCACTATGTCGACAACCCGGTAGGCCGCGAGCAGCACCACGATCCAGGTCGCCGGGCGCCCCGCGAACAGGAGCCCCGAGAAGAGCGCGGCCCAGCCGAGGACGTAGAGGTCGATGAAGAGGAGGAACCTCGATCCGTCGGGGCTGAAGAACGCTCCCAGGTTGGACAGCGACAGGGACCGGGCCAGCAGCACCGGCGTCATGAATATCTTCTCGAGGAGCGAGTGCTTTCTCGGCCGGTCCTCGGGGTACCGGCCGGCCCAGACCCGCCCCAGCGGCAGCAGGTTATGCGTGAGCACCCGCTCCCAGACGGCCTTCAGTCTGCCCACTTTCTCCTCCCGACACGGCCTGCGAGGCCCGTCAACGATTCACCGTTCCCTTGTCTCTCATCACGCTCCACACTAACAGCCCGGCGAAGGCCACGGTCAGCCAGAACTCCTTGAGATAGAAGATCCCCCACCACCATTCCGGGCGGCGGCGGCGGTAGACAACGGTCGAATTGGCCCAATCGTCATTCACCACGACATCTCCGGCGGGCAGGAGCCAGACCTCCAACGACGCCCAGCGTCTGCGAACGACCGGCGAACGAGCGAGAGTGTCAATGCACTTTCCGGTCTCCGCGTCGAAGATACGGGCGGGCTTCGCTCCGTAGCCGCAGGCCGTGAGAACCGCGCTGTCTGAGAGGAAGCGGGCCCTCGGCCGGCTGTGCCTCGTGCGGGCAGCGTCCAGCACCACAAGTCGGCGCCCGCTTTGAGCGTCCCAGATGGCGGTCAGGTCTTCGCTCGCGACCACGAGCCTCCGCCCGTCAGGCGACCAGGCCACGTCGTGAACGCGGCAGCCCGCTCCCTCCCACGAGGTGAGCTGTCCACCGGACTCGGCATCTACCAGCCCAATCTCGTCGCTAGCCCCCGCCACTGCGATTCGCTGCCCGTCGGGCGAGAACTCGGCCACGGGGGTCCACGACGGATCTCCAGGCCCGCGCAGAAGGGCGACTAGACGGCCTGACCGCGTATCCCAGAGCCTCGGTTCGTGAGCGGGCATCGGCGCCTTGACGCCCCAGCACCGGCGCAGTCGGCAATCAGTGAGAAGCCTTCGCCCGTCGGCCGACCAGCGAATGGCCCCTCCGGAGGCCACGTCGCCTTCTATGGTGCTGACCACCCGGCCGCTGCCTTCATCTATCACCTCAAGCCCGCCGCCCTTGCCGCAGGCAACACGGAATCTGCCGTCAGGAGAATGCTCGACAAGAGGCCCAGACAGGGGTAGCTGCGACACGAAGCCGGCGACCTCGCGATCACGGACCCACTCGGCAAAGGGGCGTGCGTACCACGGCTCCCAATGCCACCACAACCCGAACGCGCTCGTGACGAACAGGGGCAGGATTACGAGCGTCCTCAGCGAATACCGCGGCCGCCACCTGCGCGGGCCGAAGAGCATCCGCGCCGCAAGAGGCAGCAGGCCGGCGAGCGCCAAGCCTGGGAGGATTAGGGGTGAGCCCTTCATCGTCATGTCCATCTCAATATACGCCCCCGGGCCCGCTGTGGCAAGAGGCGCCCGCGTGCCGGTTGACCCGCCGGGGCGTCCGGTGTAGAATCGCCCTCCGGGAAAGGGGGCAGCGCATGTTCCTCCTCCGCGTGCTCGCCGGCGAGCAGGTCGTGTCGACCCACCACTGCCAGGGCGGCGTCACCGTCGTCGGCCGCGACGTCGACTGCGACGTCGTCCTCTCGCACGCCGGGGTCTCCCGCCGCCACTGCGTCATCCGCGCCGACAAGACCGGCGAGGGCACGGGCGTCGCCCCCGACTTCACGATTGAGGACCTCGGCTCGACGAACGGCGTCGTCGTGAACGGCCGCTCGCACCCGAAGCGCCGGCTCATGCACGGCGACGTGATCGAGCTCGGCACCGCGCGGCTCGAGTTCTCGACGCACCTCGCGATGCCCACCGGCAACGAGGAGCCGGTCTCCGCCGAGGTGAAGCGCCCCCGCGCTCGGGCCGAGCGCGCCAAGCGCGCCAAGACCGCGAAGGGCGCCAAGCCCGGCAAGCGTGCGAAGGGCGGCGCCGTCGTCGCGGCGGCGGGGTCGAAGGTGTTCCACCGGCCCGACTGCCCGGCGATCTCGTCGGCGGCGAAGGGCGGGAAGCTCGAGCGCTTCGCCGACTCCCGGCGCGCCCGCTCGTCCGGCCGCCGGCCCTGCAGGCGCTGCTTGGCCTGAGCGCCCGGCCGGCCCGCCGCGCGCCCGCGCGTCCGCTCCGCCCCGGCCCCCCGCCCCGCCCCCGCCCGGCCTCCCGAGACCCCCAATATGTGGGGTGCCCCGAGGGTCCGATAAGAGCCCGGATGCGGCAGGATTTTCCGTAACGTGCAGTGATATTCGGGGTATTTGGGCTCAAGCCCGCCGCCGGTGACCGCCGATATATAGTGCGGCAGGGGGAAGGAAACCCAATATTTTGTGTATTTAGGGCGGATTTCCCCTTGACATTCGATGAGGGGGGGTTAAATTCATGGACCGGTCGAACAGGGGCTCCGGGGACAGCCAGGGAGGCGCGCAGGTGACGATCGAAGTCTACTCGAAGCACGGATGCGGGATATGTAAATCGGCCAAGGACAAGCTCGACATGATGGGCCTCAACTACGAGGTCCGCGACGTCGAGATATACACCCAGCCCCACGACGGGTGGCGCAACGATAACTCCGTCGACGTGCTGGTGGCCTACACCCTCAACGACCACCGACTCCCACTCATTCAGATCGACGGCAAGTACCATGACTACCCCAGCGCCATGAGGTGCTTGAAGAACGTCCTCAGGGAGAAGCGGGCGGCGGCCGCGGAGAACTGACCTTCCCCCCCACAGGACTCTGTGGGTCGCCGCCACTTATTGCGGGAGGGCCGGGGAGCAACGACCCCAGCCCTCCCGTTCTTTTGGGGGCAGTCGCGATGAGTCGCTGCAGGCACGCCGGGTTTCTCCTTCTCGTCCTCGCCGCCGCCGCGCTCGCAGGCTGCGAGACCGTTGCGCGCGACTACATGCCGCTCGCCGTCGGCAACCGCTGGGAGTACGCCGTTGACTGGCACCGCGGCGAGGCGGCTCCGCAGGCGGCGACCGACTTCATCGAGATCACCCAGAAGGTCGGCCGCTCGAGCTTCCGGGCGCGCGAGCTCGGCCTCACCACGGTCTGGGCGAAGGAGCAGGGGTACCTGACGCGCTCCGACGGCCGCTGGCGCGAGGGTCTGCTGCTCCTGCCGCCTCACACCGGCTACAAGTGGCGGGTGAACACGACCGGCGGCCCGCGCTTCTACGAGGTGATGGGCCGCGAGAAGGTGATGGTGCCGGCGGGCGAGTTCCCGAACAGCGTCAAGGTCACGTGCCGGTCGCTCTCGGGCAAGCGGCTGCTTCACAGGTGGTTCGCGCCGAAGATCGGCATGGTGAAGCTCGAGCGCCGCTACGCCGGCAAGCTCGTCGAGACGAAGGTGCTCACCGGCTGCCGCCTGAGGACGCCCGGCTCCCCCGGCGCGCCCGGCTCGGCGGCGCCGCCGATACCCGGGCGCCGCGGGCCGGCCGATCCGCAGGCCGAGCCCGAGCCCGGCCCCGGCCTCCCCTGACGCGGGCGCGCGCTCGCGCGGCCGGGGGCGGGGTGGCGGCCGTCACCTGATCTTCACTTCCCTCCCGAGCTCGGCCGAGCGGTACATCCCGTCGAGGATCTTCTGGATGGCGAGGCCGTCCTCGCCGGACGAGTCGACCTGCGTGCCCTCGGCGACGCAGCTGATCAGGTGTTTCGCCCCGCCCTCGGCGAACGAGCCGGCCGAGTGCTGCTCGACGTTCACCTGCGAGCCGCCCATCTCGGTGAAGTACTCGGTGCGGAACTTGTATCCCTCCTCGAGGTTCACCTGCCGGGCGCCGCCCGCATCGCCGTAGAGCTCGGTGAACATGCGCTCGCGCTCGCCCGAGTTCGACGCCCACGAGACCTCGATCAGCAGCGTCGATCCGTTGCGGAAGCGCACGATGCCGGCGGCCAGGTCTTCGACGGTGAAGGTGCCGCCGCGCTCCTTGGCCATCCGGGGGCCGAATACCGAGTACGTCGAGGCCGATACGGTCACCGGGTCGGGCGAGCCCATCAGCCACCACGCGAGGTCGATGCGGTGCACGCCGAGGTCGATCAGCGGCCCGCCGCCGGATAGCTTCTTCGTCGTGAACCACCCGCCGAGCCCGGGGATGCCCCGCCGCCGGTGCCAGCCGGTGCGCGCGTAGTAGACCTTGCCGAGGCGGCCTTCGTCGACGAGCCCCTTCAGGAAGCGGCTCTGCGGCATGTAGCGGTACGAGAAGTTTATCATCAGCTGCCGGTCGTGCCTGCGCGCGGCGCGGATCATCCTCTCGCACTCCCGCACGTTCATCGCCATGGGCTTCTCGCAGATGACGTGCGCGCCCGAGTTCAGGCAGTCGACCGAGACCGGCGAGTGGAGGAAGTTCGGCAGCGCCACCGAGACGGCCGCGGGCTTCTCGACCTTGAGCATCCGCTTGTAGTCGGTGTAGCAGCGGACGCCCGACCAGTCGTTCTCGTGGATGATCCGGTCGCAGCGCGAGGTGTCGAGGTCGCAGACGGCGACGAGCTCGGTGCGGCCGTCCTCGGCGAAGGCCTTGGCGTGGTGCCGTCCCATCCCCAGGCCGATCGCGGCGCAGCGGATCTTCGACTCGAGCCTGACGCGCTTGGCCTTCGAGCGTTTCGGGCTCGCGCGTCCGGGCTTCGGCCGTTTCGGGCTCGGCCGCTTCGGTTTCGACTTCTTCTTCGCCATCGTCTTTCCTCCAGGTTTCTCAGGATGATCGGACCGGGAGCGAGTATAGGCGGCGCCTCCGGCGCTGCAAGCCTAGTTTGCCGCACCCGGCCCCCCGCCCCCCCCCGGCCCCCTTGCCCTCCGGGCCGCAGCGGAGTATCATCTTTGTGGCACGCCTGATCTCCCGCCTTGACCGACTCCAGAGCGTGACGCGATGGAGGCGACCCCGCGCGATGACCGACGCCCCGCAGATCGACGACCGCAGGCGGCTGTTGACCTCAGGCCGGGCGGGGGGTAGGATGCCCGGGGGGCAGTGGCGAGTGGAGCCAGGTGACGGGTCGTGCGGGTGACGTTCGACAGGAGGAACGCCTTGACATGCGAAGGCAGGACCGCCATCGTGACAGGAGCGGCCGGGAAGGGCATGGGGCGGAGCATTGCCCTTACCCTTGCACGCGAAGGCGCCAACGTCGTCGTCAACTACCGTACGAGCGCGAAGAGCGCGGACGCCATTGCCGCCCATATCGAGGAACACGGCGGGCGCGCACTGCCCTTCCAGGCGGACATCACCCAGCAGGACCAGTGCAGGATGCTTGTGGATGCAGCGATCGAGGCCTTCGAAGGAGTCGACATCTGTATCGTCGGGCCGGGCGGCGGATGGCACCCGGAAGCCATCGACGAGTTGGACGCCGCGGCCGCCCTCGAGGATGCCAACTGCGAGCTCGACCCTCTCTACAATCTGATGCCACTAGTCTTGCCCGGCATGTACAAGCGGAAGTGGGGCAGACTCATCGCCATCTCTCTCATGCTTGACAAGCCATCTCCCTCCTTCGCCTACAACGCTGCCAAGGCGGCCCGCACTAACGCCGTGCTGAGCGCACGCGATGCGGCGTGGCCACACGGCGTTACAGTCAACGTAGTCGCTCCCGGGCCCGTTGGAGAGCTGGCAACCCTCAGGCAAGCCATTGAGCTGTGCGAGCACGGGATGAAGTGGCAGAAGCGCAAGAGCGTGACGCCGCAGGACGTCGCCGAAGGTGTCGCCTGGCTGTGCTCCGATGCGGCGGACTTCATCTCAGGTTGCGAAATGCCGTTCATGTTCCATTGACGCGGAGACGAGGTCGTCGAGCCAGCGGATGGCGCCCCTGCTTCGCCCTGACGGGTAATGGCGGGCAAGCTGGCCCATCCGCGTGACGTTGGACCAGTCGAAAGAGACAGACTGTGAACTCGTGGTATTCAACGCTCAACAGACCGCCTCTTACCCCGCCCGGCTGGGTCTTTTCCCCCGTATGGACGGTACTCTATATCACAATTGCAGTCTCGATCTTCCTGTACTACCGATCTCCGTCGAGGCGTAATGTCATCCTGACAACGGCCGTATTGTCCATTCATCTCCTTTCGAACTTCGCCTGGACCTACCTCTTCTTCGGGCTGCAGTCACCGGGTCTGGCGTTGCTCGACATAGCCGTCCTGGATGTGTCGCTTGCTTTCGTTATCATATTGTTCTGGAGGACGCGCCCGTCTGCCGGCGCAATCCTGCTTCCGTACATGTCATGGATTCTGTTCGCGACGTACTTGAACTATGGCTTCTACACGCTGAATTGATGAGATGAGAATCTGGAGCGTGCACCCGCGATACCTTGATCCGCGAGGACTGGTCGCCCTGTGGAGGGAGGCCCTTCTTGCGCAGGCGGTGCTGCAGGGCAACACGAAAGGATATCGCAGCCATCCCCAGCTTTCCAGATTCAGGCTCGTTCGGGCCCCGGTCGGAGCGATCGCAGACTACCTTCGCGCTGTGCGCGATGAGGCCCGGACGCGCGGCTACCGGTTCAGATCCCGAAGGATCAGTCGGTCGCACGCTCAGGCAAAGATGACCGTGACTCGCGGACAGCTTGAATTCGAATGGCAGCATCTGCTGTCCAAATTGCGGACCCGTGACCAGGAATGGTATAGTCGCATTGGATCGATCAAGCGCCCGAGGTCCCATCCGCTCTTTCGGATAGTCCCGGGCCCCGTTGAATCGTGGGAGAAGAGCATAACCGCTGCCCAACCACGGGGTGGAGACTGACTGCGCCACGCGCAGAAGCTCGACCCGCATGTCAGCCGGCCGAGAAGAGAACGAGGAAACCCATGAACCCCGAGATCACTATCAGGAACGAGACCAATGCCGACGTGGACGCGATAGCCGAGGTGACCGTCGCCGCTTTCAAGACTCTTGAGATCAGCGAGAACACCGAGCAGTTCATCGTCGCGGCGCTGCGCGCCGCCGGGGCCCTGACGGTATCCCTCGTCGCGGAGGCCGACGGCTGCGTGGTCGGACATATCGCGTTCTCCCCCGTGACCATCGCCGACGGCGCCCCGGACTGGTACGGCCTGGGGCCCGTCTCGGTGCTGCCGGAGCTCCAGCGCCGGGGCATCGGCAAGGCCCTCGTGCGCGAAGGGCTCTCGCGGCTGAAGGAGATGAACGCCCGCGGATGCTGCGTCGTCGGGCACCCGGAGTACTACAGGAAGTTCGGCTTCGAGAACATGCCGGGGCTCGTGCTCGAGGGTGTGCCGCCGGAGGTCTTCTTCGCCCTGTCCTTCGACGGGCATATCCCGCAGGGCGCCGTCACCTTCCACGACGGGTTCAAGGCGGAGGGCTGACGGGGGGCCGAAGGGGCCGCCCCGCGGCCGGCGACCGCAGGCGGCAGCGATCCCTTCCCCCCGAGGGGGAAGGTCAGGATGGGGGGTGCATGAGCCGGGATCGCGCGCGCGAGCTTCGCCGAAACATGACCGATGCGGAGAGGGCGCTTTGGCGACATCTCCGCCGGAAGCAGGTCGCGGGCCGCCGGTTCAGGAGGCAGCAGCCCATCGGCGAATACATCGTTGACTTCGCGTGTCTCGAGAAGAAGCTGGTGGTCGAGGTCGACGGAGGCCAACATGCCGAGGAGGAGCGCGACGCCGCGAGGACGCGCTGGCTGGAAGGCCGGGGTTACCGCGTGCTCAGATTCTGGAACACCGAGGTGCTTGGCCAAATGGACAGCGTGCTGGCGGCCATCGAGGAGAGCCTGCAGTGACTGCCGCTCCCGATACCCCCCCACCTCAATCCTCCCCCTCGTTGGGGGGAGGAGAAACCCCCCTTCCCCCCTTGAGGGGGAAGGCTGGGATGGGGGGTGAAGAGTGACCGAGGGCGCCGCTCCATCCCCCCCGCCTCAGGCACCTCCCGCCAAGGGGGAGGAGGCCGTCGTCGACGACCGCAGGCGGTTCAAGGAGCTGTGGAAGGAGCTGCTGTTCGCGAGGCTGCTCGTCGGCGGAGCCTGCGGAGCCGTCGGGTGCGTGCTGATCGTGCTGCTGGAGAGATACTCCCCGGCGTGCTCCTACGCCGTCGTGATGCTCGCCTTCGCTGCGCCGTCGGCGGTGGCGCTCCGCGGGCGTGCTTCGGGTCCGCTGGTGGCGCTGGCGGTCGGGCTGTCGCTGGGACTGATGGCGGTGGTGGGGCAACACGTGGCCTTCGGCAGGGATGAAACGCCGCTCTTCGCCACCGTCGTCGCGGCGATGGGCGTCACCGAAGGCCTCCGGTGCAGGTCCCTGGCGACGGTGTCAGCGGGAATCGTGGGAGGCGCGGCCTCGGGCGTGCTCGGCTGGCGGGTGGGGTTCTGGGTGGGGTTCCATCTGCTGGGCGAGTCGGCCTTCACTTGGGCGCTGCCCGGCGCGGCGGCCGTTGCCTCGGTGCATCTCGGCCTGGGAGTCTCCCTCGCCCTGGGGAGGTGGGTGCGCGACCTGCCGAAGCGGAAGGCTGACCCCGGCGGCGCTGAGGGGCAGGATGCCGCAATGAAGCCCCGTGAACCCCGCGCGTCAAAATAGCGTTGAAAGAAGGCGCACGGCGACTATAATCGTTAGCTTCGCACGGGGCTTTTAGGAGCGGCATCCGGTGTCAATCGGCTTCCTCAGGCGTCACCAGAAGCGCATCTTCTGGCCGCTGGCGATCATAATCATCATCACCTTCGTCTTCTGGGGCGCCGGCAGCGCTCTGATGAAGCGGAGGGGCGGTTCCTCCTACGCCGAGATCGACGGCCGGGCCATCTCGGCCGAGGAGATGGCCGCCGCAAGGCGGGCGCTCGCGCACCTCACGTTCCGCCCGGTCGCCGACGGGGACATGTTCCGCTGGATCATCTCCACCAACGCCGCCCGCGACTTCGGCATGGGGGCCAGCACCAGCGAGATCCGCGACTACCTGCAGGAGAGGATGAAGCGCCACCTCGGCGAGAAGTTCACCCACAAGGACTACGTCGATCACCTTGCGGAGATGAACTTCACGGAGACGCAGCTGACCGGCCTCGCCGGGGACCATCTCATGCAGACCAAGATGGTGCACCTCCTCGACGAGAGCTCCGCGGTGACCTCGGAGGAGCTCTACCTGCACTATTGCTGGAACAAGGACATGCTGACGATCAGGCACGTCGACTTCCCCTCGAAGGACTACCGCGAGGGCGTCGCCGAGCCCGACGAGGCCGAGATCCTGACCTACCACGCGGAGGGCGTCAGGAAGGGGTACGAGGGCGCTCCGGAGCTCTTCCGGCCGCCGACGGCCGAGATCAGGTATGTCTTCGCGAGCTACGAGGACCTCGAGGCCAAGGTCGAGGCGACCGAGGAGAAGCTCAAGGCCCACTACGAGAAGACGAAGCACAGGTACCACGCGGAGCCCGAGCCGAAGGAAGAGGAGCCGAAGGAGGAGGCGAAGGAGGAGGACGCCCCGAAGGCTCCCGAGGACGCGGAGGCGGGCGACGCCAAGGCCGCGGAGGACGCGGTCGCCGCCGAAGCTCCGGCCGAGGCCGCTCCGGCCGAAGCAGAAGCAGAAGCTCCTGCCGAGGGCGAGGCCGCGGCAGAGGAGGGGGAGCACGAGGAGGGTGAGGCGGACGGGCACCCCGCCCACAAGCCCTTCGAGAAGGTGCGGGTCGAGGTCGAGAAGGACTACCGCGAGACCAACGCCAAGGCGAAGGCCAGGGAACTCATGGGCGAGCTCACCACCAGGCTCAACGCCGACGGCGCCGACGCGGAGAAGATCGCCGGGGAGAGCGGCCTCGCGCTCGCCAAGGCCGGACCCTTCACCTACGAGGACACGAAGGAGCTCGAGCCATTCGGCAAGGCCGGCGGCCTCGGAGCCGAGATCTTCTACGGCATGAAGGACCCCGAGCGCGGGGCAGCGCCGAAGTGGTCCGACCCCGTCCACACGAAGAAGGGCTCGCTCGTCTTCGAGCTCCTCGAACTGAAGGAGGCCGAGGAGTTGGAACTCGCCGCCTGCCGGGAGAAGATCATCGAGAAGCTAGTGACGCGGCGGGCGGCCGGCGCCGCTGCGGACGCGGCGAAGGAGGCGCGGAAGGCCATCCGCGACGGGAGCTTCGACCAGGCACGGATGCAGGAGACCGGCCCCCTCCAGGCCAGCGATCCGGCCGTGAAGCCCTTCCGCGACAAGCCCGTCGGCGAGGTATCCCAGGTCTACAAGGCTCCCGTCGACGATCCGGACGCCGCCGCCGGCCCGACCTACAGGGTCGCCATCCTCAGCGACAGGGCCAGCCCCAGCCGCAAGGCCTTCGCCGACGACGAGGAGTGGCGCCTCGGATACATACCCAGGTATACCCGGAGCATCTTCATCCTCTCGGGCTGGCGACAGCAGATGGTGCGCAGGGCCAAGTTCGAGTTCCACGGCAAGAAGCGGTAGCGCGCGCCGGATCACCCCTGCCCCTCCGCCGCGATGATATCCATCGTCTTCTCAAGGCCCATGCGGCCGAGGCTCTCGCGGACGGCCTCGCTGGCGATGACCGACAGGTGCTTGCCCGACCGCTCGGCGCGGACGTGCATGTCCACCAGCGAGCCGATGAAGAGGCTGAATATCCGGTCGAGGTCCGAGAGGTCGATGACGATCTTCTCGGTCTCGGCGGCGAGCAGCCTGTCGCAGGCCTCGCCGAAGGACTCGCGCTGGGTTATCTCGAGGCGCTGCCCCTGCATTTTCAGGACCGTGAGGCCCCGCTCTTCGACGGTCTCTATCTTGAACCCCGCGTCGCCCATTGGTCCTCCGTCAATTCTTCTCGTTGGCCAGGACGAAGGCCAGGATCTTCGACCTCCTGCCCCGGTCCCGTGAGAGCCTCACCACCTCGTTGATGGCCTTCCGCGACGTCGGCGAGGGGCTGTAGTTGAAGGTCTTGACGCCGACCGGCTTCAGTATCCCGCGCCCCTCCAGGTCGGCGCAGACGGCGGTGACCGTCTTGGCGCTCTCGCCGAGGGCCTTGGCGAGCGAGGCGGGGTTGAAGACGGTCGTCCTTGTCTTGACGAGGTGCTCGATCGTCGCGAGGTGCTTGCGTGTCGGGCAGTTCCTGAGCAGAAAGCGCCGCACGATCTCGGGGATGTCGCTGGTCGATGCCCCGGCCCCCCCGGGGCCGGCTATGGCCGTGGCGGCAACGTGCACGCCGCTCTGCGCCTGGGCGCCCTCGGGAACGGCCTCGACTATCTCGATGGCCTTCTTGCAGTTCGGGCACTTGCCGCGCGCGCCCTCGTGCTTCTTCTTCACCTTGAAAGCGGAGCCGCAGGAGTTGCACAGCACCCGGATCGAGAGGTCCTGGACCTTCTCCTCGAAGCCCTCGAGCTTCTTCCGGACCTCCTCGTCGATGCCCTGCAGTTCCACGCCGGTCCTGAAGAGCGTCTGCCGGGGGATCTGCTGCGACCAGACCACCTTGCCCTTCGCCTTGATGGGTGAGGTGAAAAGCGGCGCGCTGATCGTCAGCTTCACCGACTCGCCGACCTTCAGGGCCTTGCGCGAGAGGAACTGCAGTCCCCCCGTGCTCATGTCGACCAGCGGCTGCTTCTCGCCGCTCGACTGCCGGAAGAAGCTGAAGAGGTTGTCCGGGGTGTACTCCACCTGGAAGTCCCGGACCCTGTACCGCTTCTGCTTGCGTTCCTTCTTCTTCCGAGCCTTCGCCATCTGAGTCCTCCCGTTGCAGGGGGGCATGTTATGTCCCGGGGCGGGCGAAATCAAGGGTAATTCCCGCTTCAGAAGCCCCTCCTTCCTGGAAGCCCCCCCACCATGTAGTAGCGGGGGAGGCCCGGAACCCGACAAGGGCCCGGCTGCACAGGCCCGGCTGGTCGCCGGCCTCCCTGGGCTCATGGTGACATGGTGCGCCCCCTTCCCATGCGGGAGCGCGGCTTCGCAAGTCTTCCCGAAATCAACCATCGCTCCCTTCTCCCGAAGCTACTCTCCTGCGGAGGACGGCCCGCCGCCTCTGCGGCCGGCGCCTCCGCCCGCGAATGTAC
>Ga0272441_10003108_pt1 | contig 32284 bp, 37 predicted proteins | sample SSMProp6N_FD_193582 | JGI IMG/M metagenome (GOLD analysis project Ga0272441, IMG submission 193582) | Marine sediment archaeal communities from Little Sippewissett salt marsh, Falmouth, MA, United States - SSM-Prop-6N | ecosystem: Environmental > Aquatic > Marine > Wetlands > Sediment ... | reverse complement strand
TGTATTATCTAGTGCGGGGTCTCCCTTTTTCCACCAAAAAATACCAACACCCAAGGGTTCTTGAAGCTCACCTTCAATACTTTCCCCCATACTTAATGAAGGCGAACTGTTATCTCCAGTTGTTTGAGATAAATCACTTCCACTTATTCCGGGGATGTGTACACTTATGAGCAATATAACAATTAAAACGACGTAGAAAATTGAGCGGCTTCCAACATACTCTCTCCTATTATTCACCATACTCTCCCACCATCACATTATAATTAAAGTTATACTTTGTAGTATTTAGTATATAAATATTTCGTGTAAAAATAGTAGATTAGTAAAAATATCAAAATGAGAGTATAACTATTCTCTACATATGTCCGTCATCTCTTAATTTGAAATTTATAGATTAAAAAAAACACTTCACGTTAATCTTTTATACCAAAGCAGCTTTTCATTTAATGTCATAATCAAAAATGGGATGCAATATGAGCACTTCAATATCATTTATTAATCGAGAGACCGATCTTTGTCAATATGTCTTTATGAATTTTTTTGAAGGATGTGAATGATGATAAATAAACCAGAAATAGTAAAGATACTTAGAAGAGAAGAATCCTCCGGCAAACTTAGAAAGAATAACCCTAAGATAAGAACACGTATTTCTATGGATAATAATGAAACCAATAATAAAAAAGATACTAATCAAAGTAACAACTCAAAATACTTGATAAATGCAAAGACAACACTCGGTATCCTAATTAATCTCATATCTGACCCCGTTGTGGTTATTGATAAAAAAGGGAGATTTTTAGAAATCTCTAACAGAGTAGAAGATTTAACAGGGGTAAAAAGAGAAGAGTTAATTGGGACTAATTTCATGAAAACCGATTTTATAACAGCTAAAAGTAAAGCAATTCTAATTAAGAATCTCGTCAAGAGGATGCTTGGCGAAAAAGTGGAGAAATATGAGATTGAAGCCATCTCAAAAGACGATGAAAAAGTATCTCTTGAGGTTAATGGAATAAAGATTGATTATGATGGTAAACCCGCAGATCTTGTCATATTTCATGATATTTCTGCACAGAAAAAAACAGAAAAAGAATTAAAAGATAGCAAGGAACAATGGTTTCATTTATTAGAGAATATCCCTGATATAATTATGACTATTGATCAAGATGGTAAAATTTTAACAATTAATCATGCCATTGAAGGATTAAAGAAAGAAGAAGTGATTGGAAAAAACCTAAAGGAATATGAATCACCAGAGTATCAAAACATAAGAGAAGAATCTCTAAAAAAGGTTTTTAAAACAGGTAAATCTCAAACTTATGAAATAATTGGTGTTGACAAGCAGGGCCAATATAATTCATGGTATGAAACTCGTATTATACCAATTACTTATGAAGATCAAAATAAAAAAGCTATAATGATAAGCAGGGATATTACTACTAGAAAAAAAACTGAAAAAAATTTAAAAGAAAAAATAGATGAGTTAGAGAAATTCCAAAATGTTACTATTGATAGAGAACTTAAAATGATTGAATTGAAGAGAGAGATAAACGAATTATGTCAAAAATATGGAGAAAAACCAAGATATATCTTGGAAGAAGATGAAATTGAGAAGGAAATTGCCCCATAGAAACGTTTTAAAAATATTAAATAATAGATATATTGGATGATGAGGTGGTGAAGGATGCATAAAAAAAGTGTAATATTAGTTGGTATATCGATATTTTTAGTTCTGTCGATTTCTTTTTCAGGTTGTTTGGAAGACGAGGAAAAATTAGATCCTACAATTAAAAGAATACAAAATTCTGGTAAATTAATCGTTGGAACCTCTACTCCATATGAGCCTATGGAATATATCGAAAACGGTGAATATGTTGGATTTGACGTTGAACTAGCAGAAAAAATAGCAGAGCATTTTGGAGTCACAGTTGAAATTGTAGATTATACAGATTACGAAGATTTTGAAGATATTTTGGACTATGTAACAAACGGTGATGTTGATATTATGCTAGCTGCAATTACTATTAATCTTGAAAGAGCGCAAAGAGTAGATTTCAGTGTGGGTTATCTAAATGCGGGGCAAGTAATAATTGTAAATGAGTCAAATGAGGATATTATTACTCCTGATGATCTTGAGGGTTTAAGTGTTGGTGTGCAATCAGGTACAACTGGCGAAGAAGAGGCTTTTAGATATACTGAAAATGTAATTGGTTATGGTGAAAACTTTACATCAAATGCTACATTGAGTTTGATCTCTGGAAAAATCAATGCTATTATTGTTGATTATCCAGTCGGCGCAACTTTAATCAAAAATAATTCTAAACTTAAAATTATTGGAGACCCATTCACTAGTGAATATTATGGAATAGCTATAAAAAAAGGCGAGGCTTCTCTTCAAAATGAGTTGAATACTGTGATTAGTAATTTAGAAAACTCTGGTGAGATGCAAGAATTAAGAGATAAATGGCTTCCAAAAACTTAGATTACAAATTTTAATTTATATCTTAACAAGTAACAGAATAAAATTTGAGTTAGAATAAACCAAATAGTTCCAAATGCAATCTTAATTGGGTTAGATCGATTATGAAACCCCATGTAAGCTTATCACTAAAACTTACTTTAATCGTTGTTGTAGTCCCAGCCATCGTAATATTTTCTTTGACTTATGTAAATATGAGAGAACAAACTGATTTTTTTGAAAATTCTTATGAAGAAAAAGCGACTGCTCTTGCTCTAGCACTTGATGCAAGTATCAGTAAAAGTGAAGAATTAGAAGAACAGAATAAGGACAACTTATTCAAAGACATCATAAGCTTCATGTCAATTAATAAACAAAGCGGAATTAAAAAAATAAGTATAAATCTACCAGATGAATCCATTGATGACAATTTAATAGTTTTTGTTTCTAGTGATGTAAGTGTAATAGGTGATTTATCAGATGTCTATAATAGTAGGTCCTATACTGATAATTCTGTTGTTAAACTCTCCAGCCACACTGAAGAGTCTCATATATTAACTGTTATTACCCCTCTACACGTATCTGGTGGCATAGTAGGTACCTATGAAATAGAGCTTTCAATGGACGAAGCATACGCTGCTCTAAATGCTCGAGTAAACAACTTTTTCTTAATATCTGCAATAAGTCTTATATTTTTAGTTATAAGCTTCCTATTACTATTAAGAAAAACAGTAATAAAACCAATTTCCAAATTTAAAGGTGCAATTAACAAAATAGGTGAGGGAAACTTAGATTCAGAAATTAAAATAAAATCACATGATGAAATTGGTGAACTGGCTAAAGCTTTTAACAATATGATAAATGAATTAAAAATATCAAGAGCTGAAATCGAAGAATATAGTAAAAACCTTGAAAATAAAGTTGAAGAGAGGACAAAACAGTTAGAAGGATCAAAAGAACAACTAAGAATAAAAGTGGAAGCGTTAGAAAAAAATAAGCTTGCCATGCTAAATATAATGGGAGATTTGAAAAAAACCCAAAAAGAGATTTCCATCCTAAACAAAAGTCTTGAACAAAAAGTAGAAGAGAGAACCTCCGAATTGGAAAAAGTACTGAAATATAAAGATGAATTTATCAATCAACTTGGCCATGATCTTAAAAATCCGATAGTGCCCATTACTAACTTGTTACCTGTTTTAAAGAAAAAGGTTGATGACCCTGAGCTAAATAATTATCTGGAAATTATATCTCGTAGAATTAACTATATAAAACATCTTGTTGTACAGATCTTAGAATTTGCACGACTAAACTCGCCTCTATTAAAATTAGATTTAGAAAATTTGAATCTACTAGAAGTAACCAAACAGGTATTTGAAGATAATCAACTTATTTTCAAAGAGAAAGACATCAAAATAAAAAACATGATTGGTAAAAATCTCTCTATAGATGCAGATAAATTAAAAATTGAAGAATTAATTAATAATCTTTCCACAAATGCAGTTAAATATATGGAAAAAGGAGGAACCATTACTGTTAATGCAGAGGATTATAAAGATTTTATCAATGTATCAATAAAAGATACAGGTATTGGTTTAACAAAAGACGAGTTAGACCATGTTTTTGATGAATTCTATAAAGCCGATTGGTCTAGGCATGACCAAAGCTCCATAGGCCTAGGCCTTTCAATATGTAAACGCATTATTGAAAAACATAACGGAAAAATCTGGGCTGAAAGTCCTGGACCTGGTAAAGGATCAACTTTTTATTTCTCCATTCCAAAAAACCTAATGGAAAATAAAGAGAAAAAATTAGATAAATCATTTGAACATATAGAAAACAAGGATGGTGAAGCATGATGAAAAAAATTATGGTCGTAGATGATGACCCTGAAAACAACTTATCACTTAAAGCTGGATTAGAAGACATAGATAAAAACTTTGAAGTATTTTGTGCTGAAAGTGGAGAACAATGTTTTCAGCTATTAAGTGAAAAAAAGATCCCTGATCTCATATTACTAGATATCATGATGCCTGAGATGAATGGCTGGGAAGTTTTTGGTAAATTAAAAAATAACCCTGAATGGAAAGATATCCCTGTTATATTTTTAACTGCTCGGTCTGATCATATAGCAAAAAACGCTGGAAATTTTTTAGGTGATGATTATATTGAGAAACCTTACGAACTCGAAGATTTAAAAAACAAAATCAATAAGACATTAGATAGATTAAATAGATTTTAAAAACAAAATTATCTAAAAAATAGTAAGATCCTACGTAACTATATGCCAAAAACAATGTGTAATATTACATACGGAGAAAAAGATGGTAGAAAGAAAATTAATGATAATTGATGACGATCCTGATACGTTAATTATTTTGAAAACGGTGTTTGAATATGTTGGTTTCACAGTAATTATTGCAGATAATAAATCTAAATGCCTTGGAGAGCTAGAAAAAGGTTTCAGAGGAGTAATAATAATCGATATCAATGTACCTTACCTTAATGGATGGAACACATTAAAAGACATAGTTAGTAACGGATATGTGTACGGTAACAGGCTAATCATATTATCATCAGAAAAAAACCCTGATAGCAGAATCGAGCAGTTCAATGAATATATTGATGATTATATAATAAAACCTTTTGATGTAGAATACCTTTTAAGCTCTGTAAAAAAATCTTTACTATCTATAGACAATGTAAACGAGGTCACAGCTTAAATTAATATATTTTTTTAAAAAAGTTCAAAAGGGTAAAGGATAAATATTATAACCATATTCTGGACATACTTTCATAACATTATCGGAGTAAAAATAAAATGGCAAGAATTCACGCTAGAAGAAAAGGTAAATCTAGGTCAACTCACCCAGTTGATAGAAAAGAACCCCCTAAATGGAGTTCTCTCAACCCGCGCGAAGTAGAGTCAAGAGTGATTGAACTAGCAAAACAAGGTAAAACCACTAGTGAAATAGGCCTCATCCTAAGAGATCAATATGCTGTACCAGATGTAAAAATCTCAACTGGGAAAAAAATATCTAAAATACTAGAAAAAGATAACATAAAACCAGAAATACCTGAAGATCTTAGAAATCTTATAGGCACCGCATTACAACTTAAAAAACATCTTGAATTAAATAAAAAAGATTTAAAAAACAAGAGAAATCTACAACTAACTGAATCAAAAATCAGGAGACTGACAAAATACTACCATTCACAGAAAAGACTACCCAATGGATGGAAATACAGCCCTGAACAAGCAAAATTAATGTTCGAATAAACATTATCTTTTTTAGATAGTGTATCTTTTTACTTTTTGAAAAATGACAGAAGATATTTCAAAAACTTGTAAAAAAGCATCTGAAATGATACTATCATTTCCAAAAGATACTCGGGTTAGAGTAATTTCTCACTATGATGCTGATGGAATAACTTCTGCAAGTATACTCTGTCAAGCACTACGCAGAGCAGGTTATGATTTTCATGCTAGTCTAATGAGAAATCCTTTTGATAAATGACTTGAACGTGATAAAAAAGAGGAAAACGATTTCATTATTTTTACAGATATGGGAAGCGGTCAAATAGAAACTTTGGAAAAAATGGGGTGCAAAATAATCATCATAGATCATCACCAATATTTAAAAGAAAAAACAACAAAAAACATTCTCCAAATAAACTCTAATCTTTGCGGTATTAACGGTAACTATGAAGCATGTGGCGCTACTTTATCTTTATTATTAGCAGAAACGCTTAATCAAAAAAATATAGATTTAACTCCGTTGGCAATAGCCGGTGCAACTGGTGATAAACAATACATTGGGGGGATAAGGGGACTCAACAAAGAAATCCTGGATTTAGCTCTCAAAAAAGGATTTTTAAAAACAAAAATTGAGATTAAATTATCTGGGCCCCTGAATGATGCTCTTTATTATGCTATAGATCCATATTACTCTGGTATTTCTGGCAACAAAGAGGAAATTAAAAAATTACTAAAACGTTTGAAAATTGATGGAAATACAAAATTTGAAAACTTAGGCGAAACTCAAAAAAAACGACTTAACTCTTTTCTACTTTTGACATTAATAAAAAAAGGCTGTGAAAAAAACATCTTGGATACAGTTATACGTGAGAGATACTGGTCAGATACGTTAAATTGTGAACTTGAACATTTTGCAGATATATTAGATGTATGTGGTAAAGGTGGTAACCGCGGGCTAGGTTTATCCTTGTGTCTTGGTGATAGAAACTCTTTTGAAGAAGCTGAAAAACTTGAAAAAGATTACAAAAAAAACATATTAGATGAGCTTCTTGATCTAGAAAAAGAGGGTGCTAAAGAGAAAAAAAGCTACCGTTATTTCTATAGTAAAAACTCTTCTCTTGGCGGGGTTATAGGCGGCATCGCAACAAATTTTATCTTTGATAAAGAAAAACCATTACTGTCTATTGTGAGAAATGATGATGAGATACATGTCTCATGTCGTGGAAACCAGTATCTTGTTAGCAAAGGTTTAGATCTTGGCTATGCTATGAAAGAAACAGCTAAGAAACTTGGTGGCCATGGAGGTGGCCATAAGATTGCATCAGGTGCAACTATTGATTTAAAAAAAGAAGAAGAATTTTTAGAAAACGTGGAGATTATACTCTCTAAACAACTAAAGGTGTAGGTTTTATGAAAGCATCATGTGAAATCATTATAGAATTTGAAAACGAGAAAAAAGTTGAAAATGTTTTAAAATCGACTGAAGTTGACAATTTCAATTTTGTAAAAACAAAAACGAACGGCAAGAAACTAGAGGCAAGCATTGAAAGTAAATCTGTCTCTTCACTTATTCATACAATTGATGATTATCTGGCTTGTGTTTCTGTCGCAGAGAAAATTGTAGATAAGAATTAAATGTTCGTATATTATTGCTGGTTTCAATATGAAATTCAACTTAAGAGGAATTTTTACTTTCAGTAAAGATATCACATCTGTTAAAAAAGAAATGGAGAATTTTGTATTAGATTTTAACAAGACTCTTACTGACAAGAATGCTAATGTTGAAAGTTTTACTATTAAGAAAAACACTTTGATTTTCAATATTGTATCTGATGGTAGCTTACGTCCTCACAATACTCCCCTTAAGATGAAAAACATAGTCAGTAAAGAATTTGGAAAGAAACATCATTTAGGCGTCCGTGATATAAAAATTGAGGATTACAGAATAAATTTTGAACTAGAAAAAAAACCATTAAAAAAAGTATCTATACCTTTTGCTAAACTTGAATTTAAAGACAAAAAAGTAACGATGATATTAAACAATGTTGATGAAGAGTTTTTACAGCGCAACTATATTGATCGAATGATAAACCGAGTTAAAGAGAAAATTCAGAATCAGTACTATGAAGGTAAGGGTGAATTTTGGAAACTTATTTGGGAATCAAAAGAGAAAAAACCTGTTTGGAAAGAGGACCCGACTGAGGAAATGAGTCGTATCGGATGGTTGAAACAAGGTCCTACAAAAGGTAAATGGTTTTATCGTCCTCAGGCAGCTGCGATTATAAAAACCATGGAGAAGATTGCTGTTGAAGAGATTTTAAAACCTCTAGGTTTCCAGGAGATTATAGAATCAAACATTGTCCCATTTGATACTTGGCTTAAAACTGGTCATATGGAGGGCATGCCTGGTGAGTTTTACTATGTTGCAGAGCCTGCCTCTAGAGATGTTGATAAATGGGAGCGTTTTGTCGATCTTACTAAGATTACAAAAGAAATCCCTTTTGATGAACTCAAGAAAAATATTGCTATTCCTAATGGTGGTCTTTGTTATGCTCAATGTCCTTTGATTTATTGGTCTTTTAAAGGTAAAACAATAGCTGAGAAATCACTACCTGCTTTGGTTTTTGATAAAACTGCTATTTCTAGTCGATATGAATCAGGTGGACGTCATGGTATTGAGAGAGTTGATGAGTTTCACCGTATAGAACCAGTATATATTGGGGCAAGAGAACAGCTTCTTAAATTACGTGATAAACTCTTAGATTGCTATAAACATGTTTTTAATGATATCTTTGACCTCGAATGGCGTATGGCATGGGTTACACCATGGTACATGCAGCAATCGGGTAAAATCGGGGAAGAGTCAACTCAGGAAACAGGTACTATTGATTTTGAAGCCTACATGCCTTATCGTGGCGATAGAAAGAAATCAGAATGGTTAGAATTCCAAAATCTAAGTATTCTTGGTGATAAATACATTAAAGCTTTTAACATTAAAGCACAGAAAAGTGAGCTTTGGAGTGGGTGTTCCGGCATAGGTTTAGAAAGATGGACTACAGCTTTTCTAGCTCAGAAAGGACTTGACCCCGATAAATGGCCTGATGGCTTTAGAAAATATCTCAAAAAGTTACCTGAAGGCATCAAGTTCCTGTGATAGTTTATGACTCAAAAAAAGAATCTAGCTGAATATAAAAGAAAATATGATATCGCACGTCATCATGCCTGGGCAGGATCAGTAATTCTGGCGATAATCTTAGCCATTAGAATTTTCCTTGAAACAACAGATATCAATGTAAACGACTGGTTTATAGTAATAATTGGTGGAGTAGTTGTAATCTATACGTTAGCTGCTGTTATTTTAACATATAAATATCGTTCTGGTTTAACATCTCAACAAAAAATAATTGAAGTTCATACTTCCTCCAATAATGTTGAGAAAGAACGTTTAAAAATAGAAAAGAAAAAAGCAAAAGCTGAAGCTAAAAAAGCTAAAAAAGCTAATAAAAAATAGGCGTCTTTTAGAAATATATTTTGAAGAGTTTATATATGTGAGGATGATCGTCTAATAAACATTATATAAGAGTAAGATAAATAAATTTTTAATAATGAGGATAAAGACTAAGGTGATTTTATCAACACTACTATTTATATGCAGTTCATTTTTTGTATCTGCTTCAGTAATTGAAAACGACGAGTATGATGGTAATCTTATTGTCCAAGAAATCCTGGAAGGTGGCTACGTTGAAGAAATTGATGGAGTCACAGTTCTTCATGTGAGCGGGTCTTATTATGAAATGGGATTTCAATATGGCTATCTACTTCGTAATAAGATTTGTAGAAATCTACGGATTTATTACAATTTTTTATATGAATATGGTAGCCCATTTGATGTTTATCTAGGGTTATGGGAAAAAGCTAAGCACAATCTACCTCACCAAATTATCGATGAATTTCAGGGATTTGCAGATGGTTCTGGATTAACTCTTGAATATGTTGCCATCCCACATGTTGTAATCCTGGATGGTGCCTGTTCTTTAATTTCGGTAACAGGATCTGCCACAAGTGATGGTAAACTATATTTTGCACGAAGTTGGGAAAGCGATTGTCCAATTTTTGATCCAAATACTGGAGAATTTTTAGATGAACAAGTGCTAATTGTAAGAGAGCCAGATGATGGCTATGCATCAATGTATGCTACGTATATATGTTGGCTTTTTAACCACGGTGGAATCAATGAAAAAGGAATGAGTGTAGCTCATGCATGGTCTGGAAGCTATGATGAAAACTTTGAGGGATTTGGTCCAGAATTTAGAATAAAATTATTACTTGATAAGGCATCAAATATTACGCAAGCATTAGATATCATTAATTCAAATAGAACAATTGGGTATAATATACTTTTATCAGATAGTAAAACAAATGAAAGTTTAGTCATTGAGCAAACAAGTAATTTATCTTACATAGGAACTTGGGATGATCCTGTAGAATCAACAAAACCTTGTTATAAAATAGATAACGTGTTAAGAAGAACAAATTTTTTCATTAATAAAACATTGGCATCAACACAAAGATATTTCTATAATCCAAAGAGCATATGTAATTTAGTTCCTCTGCTTTTACCAAAAAACAGATATCATGATATTTATCCGTTACCGACATTATCTTGGATGAGTTATATCGCTCAAAGCAGATCATTACAGAAAAAATGGGGTTCTTTTAATTTGTATAACTTAATGAATACTATGAGAGATGTATTTAACGGCAAAAATAGTCTGTTTTTTAAAATAAATAAACTTACAAAAAACAGTTACGGTAATCATATTTATGGCTATCACCAATGGGTTGCATGTCCTGAAACTGGCGATATGTTAATCTGTTTTCATAAAGGTAAATCAAGTAGCTATGAGCAACCAGTTTATTTCTTCAATTTATTTAACCTATTACAGTCTTAAAAATAATATGAGAAAAACCTTTAAAGGATAACTCTATCCCACAGCGATGGCAAAACGACGTAAAGAAAAAGATGATGAGGAAGAAAAACCTTTTAAACTACCCAAATTCGATGAAGAAAAATTCCTAAAAAGAGAACGAAGAAACATCAAAACAACATTCCTGTCATTTCTATTTGGGTTTATCATCGCCTTCATCACATTTGGTTTTTATGCACTTCTAAGTGAAAGCGATTTAAGATGGCCACTTGTCCTAATTTTTGGTATCTTCACAGGTTCATGGCTGAAATACCTTTTCGTACGTCTCAATATAGATTTAACAGATTTCGGAAGAAAAAACTGGTTTAGCTCCTATATGATATATTTTTTTACATGGCTAATCGCGTTAATAATACTGGTTAACCCGCCGTTCTATGATGACGAAGCACCTCGTGTAGAAGTATCTGTTTTACCAGGCATGCAAGAACCAGGTGGTGATATCCTAATCGCTGCAAAAATAACAGACAATGTAGAAGTTGAAAAAAGTGATATATCACTAGAAATCATAGATCCAGATGGAAATACGACAACTCTCACTCCAAATAGCTTTGAATTCGATGATGTTATAGTTACCTATTACTATGAAAACAATGACAACTTACTAGGGGAGTTTACCTATACATTAACAGTTGAAGATATTAATGGTAAAATAACAAAGAAAACAGGGTATTTTACCTACGATGACGATGCTATAGATATCACATCATCCCGTTTTAAGAACCTTACGCATGGCGATGACATAACTATCGAAGTAGATGAAAAAGTAAGTAAAGAAAACTTCCGAGTATTTTACCGTCTAAACGACGGTGAAGAAATCAATGTAAACCGTAAATACACAAACATCAAAGAAGAATATGAAACCTCACCAGCATATGAAGGTTGGGACGAAAACAGCGAATACAATATGAGCGTTTACGTCGAAGTTAGTCATTATTTTCAAAACGTGATAGATGCAGATAACATAACCAGATATAAATATTCAAACATAGTTGAAGATACAACAGTTTACAGTTTTTCAACAGAGTCTGATGATGATATTGGGGAGGAAACCCCCCCTGTGCCATGGAATTGGAGTAAAAACCAGAAAAACCAAGCACCAGTCCTATTAAACTACGACCGACCTGATAAAAGAAATAGCCCTGCCTTGCCCCACCCAGATGTTGTACAAGCCCCAGGTTTTGAAACAATTATAACATTACTCGCAATAGTATCCATAGCTTTAATCTTTAAATATCGCAAGAAGAATAGAAGTAATCACAAATGAAAGAATTAGCAGAATTCTGCCGAGATCTCAAAAAAAATTTTTCACCAAAAATTAAAGACCCAAGAAAACTAGTTAGTTGCTGGTCTGAAAAAGATATTTTAAACAATGAAATTGTTGATGCTTTTGTCATTATTTTTAGAACAAAAGGCTGCTCATGGGCTCATAACTCAGGATGCACAATGTGTGGATATTTCAATGACAGCCTGTGGCAGAGAATCTCAACAAATGATTTACTAAAACAATTCGACACAGCTATGGAAAATTATTCTAATGAAAAAATCGTAAAAATATTTAACTCAGGGAGCTTCCTAGATGAAAAAGAAATTCCACTAAGTGTTGTAAAAAAGATCCTTACAAAACTCTTTGAAAAAGCTGAAAAAATATCTGTTGAATCAAGACCCGAATATATAACAAATGAGAAACTATCAAATATAAAAAGAATATCAAAGTCAAAACAATTTGAAATAGGCATAGGTCTCGAAACAGCTAATGACTCCATAAGAGAATTTTGTGTAAATAAAGGATTCACATTTGACGATTATAAAAAAGCTGCAAAAATAATTAAAAAACACGGTTTTAAATTAAAAACATATTTGCTTATTAAACCACCTTTTCTAACAGAAAAAAAATCAATTGAGGATTCAATAAAAACTGTGGACAAGATTAAAAAAATAACCGATACTATATCATTCAATCCAACAAATGTACAACGAAATACTTTAGTAGAATATCTATGGAAAAGAAGACAATATCGGCCTGTATGGCTTTTTAGTATTACTGATATTCTAAAAGAAAGTAAAAAAATCGCACCAAATGTTTTAATCAAATGCGATATCTCAGGCGGCGGAAACATAAGGGGTGCTCATAATTGTAAAAATTGTGATAGAAAATATCTAAGAGCAATTGAAGATTTTTCTTTAAGCCAAGATTTAAAAGTTTTTCAAAGCCTTAATTGTGAATGTAAAGATAGATGGTTAGATTTAATTGATATCGAAGATTTAACCTTTGGTTCAGTAATTGATATATAGTGGTTCATATGACAAAAATAAAAAAAGATGAAACAGTAGTTTTAATCGATAGTAACTACAATAAATATCTGATTTCTACTTCTTCTAAAATTGATAAATATAAAGGCATCGGAGTATTTGATCCATCTATACTACTTGGAAAAGAAATCGGTAAACAGATCGAAATTGGAAGTAAAAAATTCTGGATACTTAAACCATCTCTACAAGATAAACTCCAGGGTTTAAAACGAAAAGCTCAAATTATTTTACCACGAGACGCAGCTCAAATATTAATAAACTGCTCTATCGAACCAGGTCAAAAAGTTTTGGAAGCCGGTATAGGTTCCGGGGCACTCACTATTGCTCTTGCGAACACCGTTTCACCAAACGGAAAAATAATCTCCTATGACAACCGTGAAGATTTTATTAAACATGCAATGAAAAACCTGAAAAAAGCAAATCTTGAAAAAATTGTGGATACAAAACTAAAAGACGTAACAAAAGGAATCTCTGAAAAAAACTTAGATGCAATTATCTTGGATATACCAAACCCATGGGATGCAATTAAACATACATATAAATCATTGAAACCAGGTGGGTACCTATGTGCATACTCTCCTCTCACCTCCCAAGTTGAAAACACAGTTAAAGAAATAAAAAAACACAATTTTATCGAAGTTCATACTATTGAAAATATTCAAAGAAAAATGGTAGTCACGGAAAAAGGAATGCGCCCTAGCTTTGATATGCTAGGTCATACAGCTTATCTAACTTTTGCTCGTAAAATACTATGAAATCATTCTAGTTTTATTCCCTGCTGGTTTTGATAGTTCCCAGATTTTTTCTCATAAAGTTCAGATGGAATCGATGATAGATTTTCAAAAACAATCTGACAAAAACGATCTCCTATTGGTATCTCAAGTTCCTCATCATTTGAATTAAAACAACCAATTGTAAGCGTCCCATGGAAACCAGCATCTACCTTCCCAAATCCAGCTATAACACCCTTTCTCGCATAACTTGATCTTATCCATAGCTGTGAAGTGACTCGTGATCCCATTTTTACAAATTCTTTTGTACTAATAGCAAACCATGTCTGAGCAGGTATCTTAGCGGTTCCTTGTTTTATATGTTGATTTGTTTTTTTTATGTACACTTCATCGACAGATAAATCATAACCATTGGGCGTTAAATTTTCTTCAATAAATGGGTCAATCCCTATCTGATTGCTATCTATATGTTTCTTGATGTCTATATCTGAGAGAATACTCATTAAAGACCCCCAATTTTCTTTATTTGATTGTTACACTATTTATTTTCACATCGTTTAACGGTTTATCATTCCTATCTTTTTCAACTTTGGATATTTTTTCTACTACTTCGTAGCCGTCTATTACTTTACCAAAAATTGCATGATGTTTATCAAGCCATGGAGTTGGTGCAACTGTTATAAAAAATTGACTGCCCCCTGTGTTTGGACCTGCATTTGCCATTGATAGTATTCCTTTTGAGTCATGTTTTAAATCAGGATGGAACTCGTCTTTGATTGTGTATCCTGGTCCGCCCCTGCCGGTTCCATGTGGGCATCCACATTGTATCATGAAATTCGGAATCACCCGATGAAAAATTAGCCCATTGTAGAATCCTTGATCTACAAGTTTTACAAAGTTTCCAACTGTTACTGGTGCTTTATCTGCATATAATTCTATCTTAAAGTTTCCTTTGCTTGTATTAAATTCCGCTATTTTATTTGCCATTATAATGCCTCCTTCATCTATTGTCTTTCTATCGTAATACTATCTATTACAACATCATCAATCGGCCAATTCGACATACCGTATTTAGTAGTCGTAATTACATCAGCAATTGATCTTACAACATTCATACCTTCAAAGACTTTTCCAAATACTGCATAGCCTCTGTCACCATATTGTTCTTGCCTAACCCAGTCATCAAGACTGTGATGTGCACCATCGCAGATATAAAACTGACTTGTTGCGCTATTTGGGTCAGGTGTTCGCGCCATAGCAATTGCCCCATCAACATGACTGCGTTCTTCATTTATCTCAAGGTTAATAGTACCATATGGGCTGTTTTTCTGAGTTCCATCACTTTCAAAACCCCCACCCTGAACTACATGAGTATCAGGTTGGCTTGGATCTATATTAGCAACTCTATGAAATACAAGCCCATCATAAAAACCGTCATCAGCTAGTTTTATAAAATTTTCACAAGTATCAGGGACATCATCTACATATAACTCAACTTTAATTGTGCCCATAGATGTATCAATAATTGCAATTGTCCTCCCCTCCTCTTCCTCATTCGAGGTTAAAACAAGATATGCTCCAGCTATTGCCGAAACCAGTAGTAGCAATATTATAAGAATTGAGGCTATTTTATTCTTTTTAATCATATCTGATTTTTTCTTTTTTGTAACTGGTCTAGATCTTTTTCTATCGCTTTCTCTCCTTTTTGACATAATAATAAACCGATGGCAAAATACAGTATCCAATAAATAAGTATTTGGAGTGAAAAACTATTTTACTTTCAGTCATCTTGGGGAAGATATTTAAAACAAAAAAGCTCATGGTAACTATGGTGCAGAACACTTTACTTAAACCAAAGAATCAAAAAAAACTTTTTAAAAATACAAAACAAAATACAACTAGTCTATGTGCTCTTTGCAGAGGTACAAAATTTTTATGCGGTAAAACACGCTGCCCAGTTGTTGTAAAATTTCACTCTAGAGATAAAGTAAACCCCTTAATTGATAAACTTAGAATAGGTGGTTCATCTCCACCGAGTGTTTTCATCGGTAGGTTTGGTTACCCAAAAGTCGCGATTGGCCCCATGATACCTCCAGTGATGGGCGACACTTCTCTAATTGATACACCTGAACTATGGTTAGATAAAAGTATTGATGACATTGTTGATTTCCGGTCGATGCTTATCCGTGGAAAACATACTGTTGATGTTTTTGATGTTGAAAACTCAAATAAAACTGTGGAATATACTAGAGAGTTAGCATTATCAAAAAATAGTGTTTTCACTGAGGCAATTTTTCAAAAAAAACCACGAGGGAGAATAGCTTTTTATGATGAAGCACAACCACATGGTCCTTCAGCACCATTGATAAAGTTTGATATCACTAATCCAAAATATGAGCAAAACATTGAAAAAGCATTTTATGACACTGATCTGAAATCTAGAGATGCTATTTTCAACTTATATGATACTGGCGTGAACATATCAAAGATACAACGTGCCTTTAGCGTAGGTGCTTTCGGTGTTAAAAAATATAGACGTTTCGTACCAACTCGTTGGGGCATCACGGCTGTTGATTCCACAATAGGAGAAACACTCATGAAAAACACGAAGACATATCCTTGGATCAACGAGTACAGAGTCTATTATCATAACCAGTTTGACAATCGATGGGCAGTTCTCATGATGCCAAGTGAATGGCAATACGAACTCATTGAAGCATGGTACCCAAATACTACATGGAACCCATATGGACGCTCAATATCAATTTTCAATAGCTATGAATTTTACAAAGGGCGAAAAACCTATGCTGAAATAGGAGGATGCTACTATTCAGCTCGCCTAGCAGTAAACGAACAATTAAACAAAGAACGTAGACAAGCAGGAGTAGTAGTACTAAGAGAAGCGCACCCTGGATATATAATGCCAGTAGGTGTTTGGAACGTACGTGAAAGTGTTAGAAAATCATTAAAAAACCCTTACAGAAAATTTGACACACTATCTCAAGCACTTATATATATCTCGCAACAAATGGATATACCACTTCAGAGATGGATTAGAAATAGCGCTGTTCTAAAAAACAAACTATATCAGAAAAAAATAGAGGAATTCTAAAAGTGAAATATATGGAAATAAAAGAAACTAAATGCAAAACAGCACTATCAAAATCAAATCTACCGGGGTTAACCTACTCATTAAATCCTTACAAAGGATGTCAACATAAATGTGCTTATTGTTACGTCCCAAATGTTTTACGAATAAATAGAGATCAATGGGGGAAATATATTGAAATTAAAACAAACATCCCTACAGTTCTTTCAAAAGAATTAAAAAAGAAAAAATCAGGTATTGTAGGAATATCAACAGTTACAGACCCATATCAGCCAGTTGAAAAAAAATACAGACTCACAAGATATTGCCTTGAACAACTACTTAAATATGACTTTCCAATTTGCATTCAAACAAAATCGTCAATCGTAACTAGAGATATTGATATTATATCAAAATTCACAAAAGCAGAAGTCATGATAAGCATCTCAACATTTAGCGACGACATACGAAAACTACTTGAACCATATTCTTCCACAATTAATGATAGACTTAAAACACTTAAGATTCTTTCACAAAACAGTATTCAAACCAATGTTTTTTTAGGACCGATTTACCCAACAATTAAAAAACAAGATATACCAAATATCATAGATAAATTGATAGAGTCGGGTGTAGAAGAAATAATGATAGACAAATTTAACCTGAAACCCGGTATCTATAATAATATAACTAAATCCTTACAAAAAAACCTAGAGGTCTATAGAATCTTTAATGAAAAAATAGAAAACAATGATTATTACAATGAAATAAGAAAAACTTTATTTGAAATATGTAACAGTAGAAACATGGAAGTAGTTGATGCTTTCTAAAGCACTAACTTTGTTTTCACATATCGAATTGTATTTCTTCAACAAATTTGGCTTTACCACCAACTCTTACTGTATCTCTATTTATTTCAACAAAAACTCTACCTGGTCTACCAATAACATCTCCCTGTTCACAGATAAAACTCCCATCTTTTGTTATATTATTTTTTGTTAGATAACTACAAACTGCACCATTTGCTGTACCTGTAGTAGGATCTTCATTTATTCCATATATTGGTGCGAAATTTCTCGCATGATACAAGGATTCTTTTCCGATGGTTTCAAAACAGAAAAGATGGAAACTACCAGCGCCTATTTTTGTGCATATATTTTCTATTTTTCTGAAATCTGGTTTAATATTTCTAAGAGTCTCTAATGATTTTATACAAATTGGCAGTGTAAAAAGACCTGTAGAAACAATTTGTTGTGGAAGAGAGTCATCTATTTCTTCATTTGATATGTTTAATGAATCTGCTAATATGTGTGTATCAATATCTACGCCTCTTAGTATCGGTTTACTCTGGTACATCATAACTTTATCTATTTTTTTAAATTTCGTAAACTCAATTTCAACTGGTAATATACCTGCTTTTGTTTCCTGGGTAACAACAATTTTTCCATCAGAATTGAAATCTCCCTGCAAAGCCATAGTATAAAAAGCGGCGATTGTCCCATGGCCACATAGATCAACTTCGCCGTTTGGGGAGAAAAACCTAGTTTTATAATCTGCTTTTTTACTTGTAGATACAAAAGCTGTTTCAGATACTTTTAATTCTCTAGTAATAAAAATCATTTGTTTTTCGGTAAGTGGTGGAGAGTTCAATAACACACCAGCAGGATTGCCACCATCAGGTAATTCAGTAAATCCATTTACTTTTTTCACACGAATAATAATCACACCTCCATTTACCCATTTATTAACTACTTAATAGATTTTTTACATTTTTTCGTTAATTTTTTTATGTTGTCTCTAGAAATATTTAAATATAGTTACTTTTATTTAAATAATATGAACCGGAAGTCACACTTTTTAGCAGTTATTTTAACTGTTTTACTTGTTCTATCAGGTTTGTCCCCTGTTGTCAACTCAAAAGAAATAACAAAAAACCAGGATAAAATAACAATACAGGTAAACCAGTATACTGCGGAGGGTATCAATAATTTTCTAACAGAATTAAATGTAGAAGATGCTAGAGAACTACAAGAATACTTAGAAAAATTACATGAAGCAATTGATAAAAACGATCAAAAAGAAATTTCAAAATATGAATTTTTAATAAACGAAAAAGGCATATTCGGTGAGAAATATCAAGATATTTACTCAAAATACCAAAATCAAAAAATAAAACTTATTGCAAAGAACCCCTTTTACAATGATAAACTAAATAGTCTATCAGAAGATGATAACATATCAAACTCTATGTGTTCCTTTTATGCATCAGGCGAGGGAATAATGATTTTTACCTTTGGAGTAAAACTTGGGGAAGCAATACTAGAAAAAATAAGCAATGCTTCATCATTCATGGAACAACTAGTACTCCTCCTAGCTTTACTTCCAATATATGTACTTGTTATGCTTTTTACCCATGCAATTCCATTTAGAATAGCTCTTCCTATTGGTATCATACAAATGAAAAACGGAAAAATTTCAACCCGCGGCACAGAAGGATACAAAACAGTATACGTAGAAGATCAAACTGTTAATGTAAATATTAGCTGGTTCACAGGCATCACAATAAGCATTCCATCATTTTCAGAAGAAGATAACTCAGCAGGTTTGCTTTTTGTCTCTGGTTTTTGTTTACAAGCAGAACAAATAATTTAAACCTCTCTATAACTATTACTCATAAACAACATCAGCATAATTTTAAGTATAAAGAGCATATTACCGGAAGAAAACTATCTTAACATATTTATCAAATATAATATTTGAGTGATGAATTATGGCAAAAGCCCGATCAAGAACAGCAGCAAGAAAAGTAAAAGACAGATGGAGGGCAAAGAATTGGTACACTGTAATAGCACCCCCATTATTCGACGGTGTTACCATAGCTGACACCCTATCAGAGGACCCTGATAACCTACTCAACAGAGTAACAGAAGTATCACTACAGGACTTAACTAATGATTTTAGAAGATCTCATATAAAACTATATTTCAAGATAAACAAAATAGAAGAAACAACTGCGCAAACACAATTTATAGGACATACCTTAACAAGTGATTACCTAAGGAGAATGATACGTAGAAGAAGATCAAAAATCGATGGAGTATATGATGTACCTACTAGAGATGAAGCAACCATCAGAGTTAAACCATTTGCAACTACAGATAAACGCATACAAAACTCACAAAAAAGAGTTATACGTGAAGCCATGAAGAAAACAATAACAGATCAAGCTAAAAGTAGTACATTATCTGAATTTGTAGGAAAAATAATAGATGGTAAAATGGGTAGCGATATATACAAAAACTGTAAAAAACTCTACCCAGTAAAACGTGTTGAAATATACAAAACAGAGGTAATCTCGCATCCAAAAATAACAATTGAAGACAAGAAACCTACTAAAAAAGAAGAAAAAACAGATGAATCAGAAAAAACTGAGAAAAAACCAAAAAAGACAAAAAAGAAAGAAGAAGTAAAAAAAGAAACTAATTCAAAAGAAGAAAAACTTGAAGATAAACCCAAGAAAACTGTTAAGAAAAAACCTACAAAAAAACCAACAAAAAAAGCAGAGAAGAAAACAACAAAAACCAAAACGAAGAAATCAACTAAGTCTAAAACCACTACTAAGAAAAAAACCACGACAAAAAAGAAACCAGCCAAAAAATCTAAGAAATAATTACCTTTCCCTCATTCTTATTTTTAAACTTTTTATCAAAAACATTAAAAAAAACAACTTCATTAGACAGAATGGGGTTTTTATTTGAACGAAGATAGAGATATAGTGATCATTGGCTGTGGAGCTGGGGGTGGCACAGCTGCGCAGTTTGCAAGGAAAACTGATAGAAAATCATCTATAACTATTTTTGAAAAAGGAAAATATCCGCAATATTCCAAATGTGGCCTACCATATACAATCTCAGTTAGAATCCCTGATTTAATGGATTTAATCGAGTTTTCTGAGGATTGGTTTAAGAAAGCTAATATCGATCTTTTTCTTGAGACAAATGTGGAAAAAATTAATGCTAAAAAACAAATTGTATTCGCAAAAAAAGGTAACAGAATTATTGAAAAGCCCTATAGTTCCTTAGTTATTTGCACCGGTGCAAAACCTTACATCCCTCCTATTAAAAATATCGATGTTAAAGGCGTATTTGTAGTTAGAACAATTGATGATGTAAAAAAAATTATTTCTCGTTTGAGTAAAAGTAAAAAAGTCACGGTTATTGGTGCTGGACTTATTGGTCTAGAAATGGCAGATAACCTTTATAAAAAAGGTTTGAAAGTAACCATTGTTGAAGCTTTACCAAACATCCTTGTTCATAGTTTAGACGAAGATATGGCAAAAATCATTCTAGATAAAATTCCTAATAATATTTCTATTTTTACAAATCATCTTGCCACTAAAATTGAAGATTCTAATGCAGAAATAAGCAAAGTTATTATTAAAGATCAACAAACTGGCGATGAGAAATCAGTTGATACTGATATCTTAATTCTTGCTACAGGCATAAATCCTAAAACATCTCTTGCTAAGAGTATTGGCTGTAAAATTGGTAAAACTAGTGGTATAATTATTAATGACAAAGCTGAGACTAGTGTAAAAAATGTTTATGCTGTTGGTGATTGCACGGAGTATCCTGATTTTGTTACTAGCAAACCAACTCTAGTTGGACTTGGTAGTATTTGTGTACGTCAAGCCATTGCCGCTGGTATAAATGCTGCTGGTGGGAATTATAAGCTTTTAAAAGGCGTTTTACAGACACATACCTCGGAGTTTTTCGGAGTTGATATAGCAAGCGTTGGCCCAACAAAGAATTGTTTAAATAATATGTCCGTTGTTTCAGCTAAATTCAATGGTACGTCATTACCTGATTATTTCCCCGGTGGTAAACCCATTTCAATAAAGGTTTTAGTTGATGAATACACAGGAATGATTATAGGTGCCCAGGGAGTTGGTGAAAACGTTGCACAAAGAATAAACATGTTTGCCTGCGCTATTCTTACAGGACTTGATGTTAACTCTTTTAGGAAAATTGAAACAGCTTATGCCCCACCTATCGCCCCTACGCTTGATGTTGTTACATTGGTTTGTGATGCTGTATCTATGAAACTTGAACGTAAAAAAAGGTAGTTATGAAGTTTTTACATGTATCAGATACTCATCTTGGCTATTCTGCCTACCGAAAGGTAACAAAATATGGAATAAATCAACGTGAAATGGATGCATATAACGCTTTTGAACAATTTGTTGACTACGTAATAAAATCAAAACCTGATTTCATCATCCATGCAGGTGACCTATTTGACTCTGTAAGACCAAATAATAGAGCTATAACTTTTGCAATCGATCAAGTACTCCGTATTTCAAAAGCAAATATACCTCTAGTTGTAATTGCCGGTAATCATGAACAACCAAAACTGAGAGAAACAGGACATATTTTTAGTGTATTTGATCATATTGAAAATGTTTATCCAATATATCATGCTAAATATGAAACCATAAATTTCAATATAAAAAACAAAAAAATAACAATTCATGCAATCCCGCAATGCGAACTTAAAAAACAATTTAACGATGAGTTGAAAAAACTCAAAGTCTACTCAGCAGATTACAACATTTTTGTTTCACATGGAGCGGTGAGTGGATTAAAAGAATTCTCTATGAACGAATTCAATGAATTGATCATTCCAACAAAAACTTTGAGCAAAAATTTTGACTATATTGCTCTTGGACATTTTCACAAATATACAAAACTAGCTGATAACGCATTTTATTCGGGCTCAACTGAGCGTTTTACATTCACAGATGCACCTGATAAAAAAGGTTTTATGGAATTGGAATTCTCCAATGGTAAATTCATACCTAATTTTATAGAATTAAAAAACAGACCAATGATTGATCCAAAACCAATTAAATGTTCAAATCTCAAATTAGATGAAATAATGAAAAAAATCAAAAACACTATCGAAGAAATAGAACCACAGGAAAAAACATTTCGAATAACATTGGATGATATACCTGCACATATCTATAGAGGAATTGATTTTAGCGAAATCAGAAAAATAAGCACCGAAGCAGTTCACTATGAAATAAAAGCAAACGTAATCAAAGATGATGAATCAAAAACTAGTACGACTTCTAAAATTGAAGCTTTAGCAAATGAGTTTAAACAATTTCTCGAAAATCAAGATTTGAAAGAAAAAGAAACACTACTAGAACTTGGCATGGCATATATTGAAAAAATAGAGGCGAGAGACGAAGGTAAATGATACTCAAAAATTTAACACTTAAAAACTTTAGAAAATTCAAAAACACAACAATTGAATTCCCAGATGGTTTAACAGGCGTAGTAGGACTAAACGGCTCAGGTAAATCAACTATATTTGAAGCTATAGCATGGGTGCTTTATGGACCTGTTGCCGCACGAACATCTGCTGACCAAATAAAACACAATGGAGCATCAAACTCAGAGCCCTGCAGAGTTGAACTAGAATTTGTTTTTGAAGATAACAACTATAGAGTAATACGCGAAATGTCTGGCAAAAGTCTATCAGCTTCTGCAACTGCTACAATTAACGGAAAAATTGCAGCTACCGGTGCAGAAACTGTTAGTAAATTTATTCAAAAGAAACTTAGCATGGATTTCAAATCATTTTTTACATCTATTTTTGCTAAACAAAAAGAACTCAACGCTTTATCCTCTATGATCGCAAGTGAAAGAAGACCTTTAATTCTAAAAATGCTGGGCATAGATTCATTGGATGATGTAACTAAAGAAATAAAATCTGACAAAAAAGACAAAGATACATTATTACAGAAATTAAATCAGGATCTAATTGATGAAAATGGAAAAGAAAAAATAGATATTCATAGAGAAAAAATTAAGAATTTTGAAGAACAAAAAAAAGAAATTGAAAAAACAATAAAACAACTACAAGAAAAAAATCTAGTTCTTAAAAAAGATTTAAAAAAATTAGAAAAAAATTATCTTGATACCAAAAAAGAATATGAAAAAATCAATGAACGTAAAGAAAATCTGACAGATAAGAAAATTCTTTTTGAAAATAAAAATAAATTGCAAGACGAAATTAAAATTTTAAAACAAAAAGTAGATAATAGACAAAAAATCATTAAAAAAGAAAAACAAAAACTTGAGAGTTTTAAGAATTTGGAGAACGATATAAAATTTACTGAGAAACATATAAATGAGATAGATGATCAAATCGAAAAAAATATTAAAAAAATTGAACAAAAAAAGACTCTATTAGAAAAAATTAGAAAAGACTTTTTAGATATCAACTATAAGAAAAAAGATATAAAAAAACTTGGCCCCAATGCTGAATGTCCAACTTGTGAAAGAGTTCTTTCTGACCAATATAGCACTCTTTTGAAAAAATTTGAAAAAGATGAACAAAAATTTGAAAAAGAAATTGAATCTTTTTCAAAAGAAATTAAAGAAGAACAAGATGAAAAAGACAAACTATCCCGGGAACAACAGGCATTTAAAAAGAAAAAAAATTATTTATTAAATCAGCTGAGAGAAAAAGAAAGAATTGATACAACTGTATCAAATATTTCATTAGAATTCAAGAGAGAAAAAAAAGAATTAGAAAAAAAAGAAGCAGAAATTAAAAAGATAGGCGTTGTGACTTTTGATTTAAAAGAGTTTAATAATGTAAAGAAACAAGTGGACGTTTTATATAAAAAATATCAATCTTTACTTGATGTTTTTACTGAAAAGAAAGATAATTTAGCTGAATTAAACTTGAGTCTAGAGAAAAAAGGTGGAAATAAAAAACTTATTTCTCAAGAAATAAAAAATCTTAAAGAAAGGATTTTGCAACTTGAAAATTATAAAAACCAGATTAAGAATGAAAAAAAGACTGTACATTATTTAGATATGCTTAGTGAAGTTATGGCTTCTTTCAGAACTCATTTGATTTCAAGGATTCGTCCTACTCTTTCGTCTTATTCTTCTGATTTCTTTGAACGTCTGACTGATGGTAAATATAGGGAGCTCAGTCTTGATGAGAACTATAATCTTTTAGTTTATGATGATGGTAATGTTTATGGGATTGAGCGTTTCTCAGGCGGTGAAGAAGACTTAGCTAATCTTTGTCTGCGTCTGGCTATTTCTGAGGTTATTACTGAGCGTGCTGGCGGTGTTTTTAATTTCATTATTCTTGATGAAATCTTTGGTTCTCAGGATGTATTTAGACGTCAGAACATTATGAAAGCATTAAACGCTCTATCCTCAAAATTTCGTCAGATTTTTTTAATTACTCACGTGGATGATGTTAAAAACGATATGGAAAATATTATTTTTGTAACTGAAAATGAAGAAGGGATTAGTTCTGTAGAAATTAAATGAAAATAGATAAAAAAATTAGATTTTTTTATTTTTTAAATCTAAGTTTCTTTTTCTTTTTTGGTTTTTTTTCGTTGGGTTTTTCAGCCGGATTCTCCGTTTTAGGTTGTGTGGTTGTTTCCTTTGTTGTTATTGGTGGCCCTGTTGAGAAGAGTTTATCAAAGATCTGTTTGTTGGAGTCAAACCATTTCTGCCAGTTGTTATTTTCTTCTTTTAGTTTTTTACATTCAGTATCTGTTTCTTCGTATAGCTGATATAGTTTTGTAAGTCTTTCTTTTTCTTTTTCGTATTCTGCGTTTAGGCTTTCGTATTTATCTTTATATTCTGAGTATTTTTCGTAGTTTTTTAATTCATCTAATTGTTTCTGTAACGTGGTTATAGTTTCATCTTTTTTTGTCATATCATTTTTGAGATTGTGTATTTCTTCCTCCATCCTGTTATGTGCTTCATCGAATTCTTCCACTCTTGTTTTATATTCATCGAATTTTTGGGCTTTGTTTTCGTTTTCTTGTATTTTTTGGTTAAGTGTATTTATTCTTGCTGTTAGATCTTCTTCTAGTTGTTTTTTTTCAGCTTCAGCGGTTCTTATTTTTTCCTCATATTCTGTAATTTTTTTCTCAGTTGCAGATAGCTCTTCCTCTTGGTTTTTGTAAGCATCCCATAGCTTTATGAGTCTTTCTTTTTCTTTTTCTAATTCTTCACTGTATTTTTTTGCTCCTTCAGCAGCTTCTTGTCTTTTCTTTTCTGCTTGAGCAACTTGGTTTTCAAATTTGTCTATAACGCCACTTAAATCTTCCAAGTGCTCTACGTCAAGCATACTTTGTATTCTTGTTAGATCTTCTGCACCTTTAGAAAATGAGTTTTTAATAGAGTCAATCTCATTTGTTACCGTGCGTAATTTATCTTTAAGTGAAGTTACATTTTCAATGTTCTTTACCATATTATCCTTTTCCTCAGCCATAATTATTATGCCTCCCACATTAAATTTGATTTATAAGGAATAAATTTGTTGCTATATAAGGATTATCATAAATTTATGTAATTTTTCTATTTTTTTCTATTTTTAAATTTCGATATTTTACCATTAAACTAATAAACTATATTAATTATTCACTTATTGATTTAGTTTCCTAATTGCTAGGAGGAAAAGTTGGATGGGATTATTCAGAAGAGGTAGTTTTTCCTCTATACTTCAGAGGATTTTTGGAAAAAAACATGCTAAAATAGGTATATATGGTCCACCAAATGTTGGTAAAACCACTTTAGCTAACCGAATTCTAAGAGACTGGACTGGGGACATAATGGGTAGTGTCTCTGAGATTCCGCATGAGACCCGGCGTGCTAAATGGAAAAAAGACGTAAAAATTGAGAACGGCAGTTCATCTCTTAAAATGGATATTATTGATACACCAGGTATTTCTACTAAGGTAGATTTTAAAGATTTTATGAACACTTATGGACTTACTCGTGACGAAGCTAAACGGAGAGCAAAAGAAGCAACTGAGGGAGTTATTGAGTCTATTAGATGGCTTGAGGATATCGATGGAGTACTACTTGTCATGGATTCAACACAGGATCCATTTACACAGGTCAATGTTACAATACTTGGGAATCTTCAAGCACGGAATTTACCTGTTTTAATAGCTGCAAATAAAATAGACATGGATGAATCAAGTCCTGCTACATTAAAATCTGCTTTTCCACAACACCCCGTTATACCAATTAGTGCATTAACTGGTTATAACTCTGATAACTTGTATACTACTATGGTGAAACATTTTAGTAAAAAAAGAAAGAAAAAACGGAGGTAGATAACTTGACAAAAAAAGACAGCGGTATCTCTTTCAATCTTGTTTCACGTAACAAATTAGAAGAACTTTCTGCTGATGAAAAATTAAAGTTCATAATCAAAGAAGTTAAAAAGGGTAAGATTCTAGTCCTTGAATATGGTCTCACACCTGTGGAACAGGCTAGTCTCATAGAGTACACAATGAAAGAAATTGAACATGACACATTCATCGGAGTTGAAATGGAGGGATACGGTGAGGATAGCCCTAGTTTTATACAGAAATTACTTGGTTTATCAAAAAAACCTCGTATTACTTTGATAGGACCCGCTGATCTATTAAAAACTGTTCGTAAGGATAGTAACATGATTCAAACCAGGATAGTACCTGGTAGAGGTGCTAAATAGAAATGCCTCATCAATGTCTTAAATGTGGGCGCATATTCGAAGAAGGATCATCACAGCTTTTGAAAGGATGCCCTGATTGTGGTGGGAATCGTTTTTTCTTTACTAAGGAACCACTAAACGAAAAAGAGAGAACGTCTAAAATGGAAGAGGTTGGACGTGATGTAAACTCTGCTTTAATGGATTTAATGAAAGAAAAAAATAAAGATTTAGTTGATAAATCTGGTAATTGGATTAATATAAAACCTGGTGAAATCCGTCAGGCTATGAAAAAGCATTTATCAGATAAGGAAAAAATTAAACCTGAGAAAAAAGAAGACATTGATATTATTACTGATGATGAATATCGGCGTGCTGCTATTGAAAAAGTTAAATCTGAGACAGATGGCTCATCTGCCCCTGAGACAATAGATATCGAGAAACCAGGTAAATATAATATTGACCTTAAAGGACTTCTTGAGGAGGAACCAATTATCATTCAAAAAGATGGTACCTATACTCTTCACTTACCCTCTCTTTTTAAAATGATCGATAAAGAGAAATAAAGTTTTGTTTATAGTCTTAATCTTCTATGTAGTTTTACTACTGCTTCAACTGCGGCTTTTGCTCTGTCGATACGATCTTGTGCTTGAAGTCTTGACATCCCCGGTCCAGAAATTCCAAGCCCTACAGGCTTGCTATATTCAAGGGATAGGTCAGCTATTTTACGAGAGGCATGTTGAATTACAATATCATCATGTTCAGTTTCTCCTTCTATAACTGCTCCGAGGGCTACCACACCATCTACGTCTTTTCTCTCCAGTAGTTTCTTTATTGGTAAACCCATGTCAAACACACCAGGTACTTTAACAATTTTTGTAATCTCTGCTCCTAGGAATCGTGCATGTTCCTTTGCACGCTCTAGCATCATCATTGTTATATCATAGTTAAACTCTGATACGACGGCGCCTATCCTAATTTTTCCTTCTTTTGCCATATATTTTTCCTCCTTAATTTTTTAATGGTCCTGCATCTTCAAACCCTTCACGTAGGCCTTTACCCGCGTTCTTTACAAGTTTTTCAGGTTTGAATAATAAATCTAAAGCATTTAATGCATGTTCTCGCGCTCTTTTATCTGCGAGCCATGCAAGTTCTTTTTCATTTTTTGCTTCATCCTCATGAACAAAAACTTCTAGGATGTGTTTGTTGCACATGAGTTGTGTTTGTATAATGGCTGTGCTTGCTTCATGTGCGCATTGTTTATCAATAGGCATAGGGCCAGGCATTCCTAGAGCTATGATTATATCACAGTTTTGTTCTTCGAACATTTTTTTGCATGCAACAGGTAAATCTTTGATACCGGGTACAGTACGTCGCATGGTTTTAAATCCTGTATTATTTGCTTTTAATTCATCTATAGCTGATTTGCCCATATCATACCGTGCGAATGTTGTATCGACTACCCCTATTTTTTTCATTTTTTCTCTATCCTTTCCATGTTTTTCTGGAATTCATATGCTGATATTATTTTGCTAATTATTTTACGAGTACCTTCAAGATCGCTACCCTCTTTGTACTCTGAGAGTCTTATTACTTTTGCTTTCATTTTTCTCTTTTTAAGTTCAGATAAAATCTTTTTTTCATCATGTATTTGATCATAGCCCAATGCGATAATATCTGGTTTTATTTCGTTGACAATCTCATACATATCATCTTCATGTCCAAGATATGCTTCGTCAACTACTTCTAATTCTTTGATTAAGTTTAATCTAATTTTTTCAGGGTTCACAGGTTCATGTTTAAGTCTTCTAACAGTTGAATCAGTTGCTACAACAACAGCTAATTTATCCCCTAGTTTTTTCGCTTCTTTTAGATAATAGATGTGACCAAGATGTAGAAGATCAAATGTCCCTGTTGCCATTACTTTGACCATTTTTTCCAAGCCTTTATTATTTCTTTTCCTTCTAAAAAAACCAATCTATTTTTTTTGGCATATTGTTTTGCTTTTTCTTTTGAAAGAGCTTTACCGTTGTCACCCATTATTTCACAGCCGCTTCCAACTGGTGTTAGATTGCCCATTTTTAGTAGAGAAACAACCAGTTCTGTATGTCCAGCGCGTTCATCTAAGAGACCTTTTGCAGCAACACATATGGGTATATGGCCAGGTGATCTAAATTCTCTACCAAACCTTTTAGTAGCAACTCCATCGTCTATGTTTCTTAGTTTTTTTGTAAGTTCAGCAAATTTTTTCATTGTTAAACTACGATCAATATCTGTTATACCTGTAAAGGTATCTCTGTGGTTAATGTATAGTGAAAAAGATGATTTTGCATCATATGGTATATCATTTGGTATTAACTCTTTTAGAACTGGGTATTTATCATCAATATCTGAAAAGAGATCTGCGAGGAAAGGTAGTTTTAGTTTTTCTGCATTTTCATTAGATGTCATTATGAATATTAATCCACCACCGTCTTTTCGCATAGTCTGTATTGACTTTGGGTTGGCGAACTCTGAGGCTATTATTAGATCTGTTTCTCCTTCTCTTTTATCATCATCATAAATTAGTACGAATTTGCCATTTCGGAGGTCTTCTATTGCTCTGTTTATATTTTCTATAAATTCACCCAATTTACAGATTCACCTCCCTTAAAATAAATATTGGGTTATTACTCAGAAATTGGTTGACTTGGTTTTGTTTTATTCTGAGAAGCCAAATATCTAGTGATATAACCAGCAACACGATTCCTTATCAGATTACTACCAACATCACTAAGTTCCTGAACCTTCTCTTTATTATGCTGAAAATCTCCATTCTTAAACTGCTTAGGGTATCTTTTAACAAGCTCTATAGCAACATTCTTTATGTAGGTTGGTCTGATATTTCCCAGGTTATCACCTTATAAATGATAAGGATTCGGAATAATCTTTACTTATTTAAACACTTTGGATAAATTTCTTCTCATTTAAACGATTAAAAAATCAAAACAGTTTTGTATAACCAAACACTTAATAATTAATAAGAATATATATATTAAAGGAGGCTAAGAAAAAAATGCCTATAGAATTTGATGAATATAATGGAAACCCTGTTATAATACTAAAAAGAGATGAAAACGATGCTTATCCATTTAGATTTGGCCTAAGAAAAGCACAATTAATCATAAAACACATAGATGATATTAAAAAATTTGTAGAAAAAAACAAATAAAAAAAACAACATAAAAAGGTAAAAATATATTCACCTTCTTCTTTTTAACGTGGTAGAAGTCTAACTATAAATAATAGTATCATATACAAACAGTGAAATCTAATCTGGGGGAATAAAAAAATACCTTCAAAAAAACCATCTCTTAAAACCCTTGCAGGTAAAAAAATAGACGACTTAGAAGAATACGCTATGCATAGCAGTGTCTTTAGAAAACTTGGATCGATGATATACAACTCAGGTATATACAACTTCATATCAAAAAAAATAGATGAATTCCGCGATCTAAAACTAGTAGAACAAATAAAACAAGATGAAACTCCAAAACATGTTGCAATAATAATGGATGGAAACCGACGATACGCTGCGAGTCTAGGCTTAAATCCCAATGTCGGGCATTTATTCGGAAGAGATAAAATAGAAGAAGTACTTGACTGGTGTTTTGAATTAGATATCAAAAACCTAACAGTATATGCTTTTTCCACTGAAAACTTTAATAGAACCAACTATGAAGTAAAAACACTTATGGATTTATGCAGAAAGGAGCTTGAAAGGGCATCAAAAGATTCACGTATACATAAAAACCAGGTTAAAGTTAGAGTAATAGGACATTTAGATTCTCTTCCAACAAACATCGCAGAATCTGCTAAAATATTAATGGAAGAAACAAAACATTATGATAAATATTCCTTTAACATAGCACTTGCTTATGGGGGTCGGCAGGAAATCCTGCATGCTATACAAAACATCGCAGATGATGTACAGAACGGCAGTCTAAAAGTTGAAGATATAAAAGAGTCAATAGTTTCAAAATATCTTTATACTAATGGCATACCTGATCCAGATTTAATACTTCGGACCTCAGGTGAAGAAAGAATATCTAACTTTCTATTATGGCAAATAGCATACTCTGAGCTTTATTTCTCAGATGTATACTGGCCAGCTCTTCAGAAAAGAGATTTTCTAAAAGCTATACAAACATGTCAAAGAAGAAAAAGGAGATACGGTAAATAAAAAAAAGATTTTTTTTTATTTGATTTCTTCATTCTCAATTTCTTCCGCGATTTCTGCTAGTTTTGCAAATTGACAATGGAAGAAATAAAAAATAACTCCAACTGCTAATGATATAACACCTAACGCAAGTGTTGCCTCGGCTTGAGGAGAATTAGAATAGTAATATAAATCACGAAGGAAACCAGTGCCTGATTTATCAATAAAAAACGAGCTTATTTTCAAAATAATATACGTCAAAACTAGAAAAATTCCTAACAACAAAGATAATTTACATAGAATGCCTGTTTTGAAATCACCTTTAGCTGCAAAAACCCTCTTTTTAATCATACGACTCAAATACCATCTAAGAAGATGTTCCAGATGCATTCAAAGCATTTTGTACCTTGCTTTGCAGTTCATTTAGTTTTTCTTTTGTTTCTCCTTCTTGTTTATCAAGGGTATTTTTTCTGAGTTCAAGGCTCTCTTTATTGTCTTTTAGTTCTTTTGTAATTTCATTTTTATCTTTTGCTTTAATAAGAATAGATCCTACACTTTTATAAATGGGGGTTTTAGCATCTGTTTTATCTAATTCATCAAGTGCTTCTTCAACTTCTTTTAATCTTAGTTCTACTTGTTGACGTTGTTGCATTAACATTTGAAGTTGCATTCTCATCTGTTGTAATCTATTTATCTGATCTTGTAGTTGTTTAGACATTTGTTCT
>Ga0272441_10003106_pt1 | contig 32295 bp, 27 predicted proteins | sample SSMProp6N_FD_193582 | JGI IMG/M metagenome (GOLD analysis project Ga0272441, IMG submission 193582) | Marine sediment archaeal communities from Little Sippewissett salt marsh, Falmouth, MA, United States - SSM-Prop-6N | ecosystem: Environmental > Aquatic > Marine > Wetlands > Sediment ... | reverse complement strand
GAATATCCACATCTGCAGAGGCGGGACCTCCAGAACCCGTATCATGGTGAAGGCAGCGATGGCAAGGACCCAGTGCATACTTACGGAAATAAGCATAACTGCCTTCGTGTCGCCGGCACCGCGCAGAGCACCCGCAAATACCAGTTGGGTGATATCGGCGAGGGTGTAGACCGCAGCCAGCCGGAGCATGGACCGGGCGAGGCTGATCAGCTCGGTATCCTCACTGCTCAAGCCGGCTGAAAAAACACGCACCAGCAGGGGGGCCCCAAAGACGAAAATGATCATCATCAATGAAGCATAGCTGTAGCCTACCCGCAGGGCCAGAAAGGTGGCCTTCCTGGCACCTTCAGGATTACCGCCGCCCATCTGACGGCCCACCAGGGAAGTGACGGCTATGCCGAGGCCGACCATGGGAATGAAGGCGACCATATCGTAGTTGAAGGTAATCGTGACCGCCGCAGCGACATCGGGACCCATTGAATGCATCAGCTGCACGAAAAGATTGAAGGCGAAAACATTCAGGAAAAGTTCAGTCCCCGCGGGAGTGCCGAAGCGCAGGAGTCTCTTCAGAATGTCCCTCCGGAGTTTCCAGCGGATCCTGCGATGATATTCACGGTAATACTGGTGCCGCAGATAAAACCACAGGAGAATGAAAAAAATCGTTCCGCTGCCTGCTATCGTTCCTAGGGCTGCACCTCGTATTCCCATGGCCGGGAAGCCGAGTTTCCCGAAAATCAGAATATAATTGACCGGGATATTGATGAACATGCCTATAAGATTGGCAGTCATAACCACCCTGGTTTTGCCGATTCCCAGGAAGAATCCGACAAGAGTCTGTCTCAGCAAAATGAAAACAGCCCCGAACATAAGGATGCGGAAATAGAGAAACTCCAGTTCTATCTGTTCCGGAGAATGGCCAACCAGAATAAAGAGGCGGTGGACAGCTGGAATCAGGAGAAAAAGAAGAGGAGTAAAAAACAGCGATAAATAGATACCCTGAGTAGTGGTCTCAACGCAGCGATCGGTCCGGCCGGCGCCGAAGTACTGAGCAACTATTGCGTTGGTATAGCCCACGATTCCGGCGAAGAAAGAGGAAAAGACAAACATCGACAAGCCTCCGCTCATGGAGGCGGCAATCGAGACCTTTCCGAACCAGGAGAGAAACAGCCGGTCCACGAAGAGCATGATCGTTTCAGACGCCTGGCTGGCGATCATAGGCAGGGCAAGGGCTATCAGTTCCCGGAATGTCGGCGGTGCAATAGGTTGTTTCAGAGACATAGAGGGAACTATATGTGAAAACCAAAGGTATGTACAGGGACATTTCAGAAGGTCCTGCCGGATGAGCTTTTCGAGGAATGGCTGCTGCTGCACCGGGCTTTCAGTCTGGGATATCAGTCGGGGACAAAAATAATTTGCGAAGAATACCCGGTGACGAATATCTACCGGTGTATTATAATGTTCGGATGGCTGTCTCCGGAAAGGGGATCAGCCGGATGTGAATTATGAAAAGGATGCTCTACCGGCAGCACGGCCGGTATTCAATTGAACTGAAATTTCGTTATCTCATTCCGCGAAACAGGAAAAAGTGGCGCAACAGGTTCAAAACAAAATTCTACTTCTTCTTTCCCTATTCCTTCAATATTGACTCGGCGAGTTACCCGAAAGAGCATTATTACGAGGACCAGAAGCTGTACCTGCGTTTCAATACCCCCCGATTAAGCCTGCAGGAGCTGGAAGAAAGTAAAAGATCTCCCTTTCTCCGGAGCGGTAAGCTGATTCAGCAAAGTGTGGATACGGGATCACGAATTGATACGGGAAAATACCTCTATGAATCAAAACTGTGCGGGAGTATCTATAAATCAACACTCCGGGATACATTCTTTAAAATCAGGAAGCAGCTGAAGAAGGAACCTCCTGAACAATGGCAGCCTGAGGTTGAGCTTATCCTGAACCGGATATGCGGATTGGCCGACAGTTTTCATTCCTTCATTGAAAAGACCGATGAAATGGCCGAAGAGATTTCGTATCACACCAGACTTATTGATGAGTTTATCTCCCTGGAAATGGAAAAAAACATGCTTTGGCTGCATGATTTGTTCTGTTCCGTTGACAACGGGGCGGCATTCTGCCTCCGTATCGAAAGAATCCTTGCAGATGAAATGGTATACCGCAGAGACCGGGGCTACGCAACGGTGAGCAGGAAAGGTCAGAAAGCGGCGGATCTGGAAGAGTATGCCTATCGGGCCAAGATTTTGAAACGATATGCCAGTGAAGTACTGTTCTTCAATGTCAGAAGGAAGGCCCAGGGAAAGCGGGCCGAGCATATTCTTTATGCCGCGGCAGCTGGTATTGCCATGTTTTTTGCAACTTTCGTTGCTTTCATCGGACAGACCCGGTTCGACAGGCTGAGTACTTCCCTTTTTATCCTCTTAGTTGTCAGTTATATGCTGAAGGACCGGCTGAAGGATATATTCCGTGATCTGTTCAGAAAATCCATCGGCTCTTTTTTCTACGACCGGGCAACAAGCCTGTTCGATCCGCGGGAAAGATGCAGGCTCGCCAGGATCAAGGAAAGGGTCTCGTTCATGGAGTTCAATAAACTGCCTCCGGAGATCAGAAAAATCAGAAACCGCGGTTCTTTCGAACGGTTTTTATCCGATACGGCGGACGAAAACATCCTGGTGTATGAAAAAAACATCCGTCTCAACTCCGGAACCATCAGAAGAATCCATTCCAGGGTAAGGGGTATCGCCGAAATAAATATTCTCGGAGTGCATCGGCTCCTTCGGTATCTTGGTGTTCAGCGGCGCCTGGTACCGATAGTCGACGGGGGAATTCTCAGTACGGTCATCCCTGCCAAACGTATATATCATCTCAATTTAATAGTATGGTATCAGGGAGACGATACTGCCTTCATAGACAGGCTCCGGCTGGTCGTAGACGGAAAAGGAATAAAGAGGATCGAAAAAATCGAGTCGATGAATCCCTGAGGGTTCGGTTTGGGTCTTTTAAAAATACTGGAAAAAAACATTGACAAATGAAAAATCCCGTTTTAATCTGTTAACGTTATCTGATAACCTTAACAGATAACGTTAACAGATTATGGAGGTAAGAATATGAGAAAACTGGGTGTAGTTCTTATTGCTGCTTTGCTTCTTTCTCTGCTGTTTCCGTTTACGCTGTTTGCGAACGGGGTGCAGGAGGAAAGCGCGGAGGAAATCGTTTCTCCGAGGGGCGGCGAGGTAAGCAAATTTTATCCGGAGTTCGGTGAGATTCCGGTACCGAGCAAGAAGTGGCGGATCGGTGTAATGGAAAAATCCCTGATCAACGACTTCTGGCTGGATGTAAAGAACGGCTACGAAGATGCCGCAAGAGATTACGGAGTGGAAGTGGAAATTTTCGCCGCTCCGACCGAGGGCGACCTTCAGGTACAGGCGAATACACTGGAAGACATGCTGGTGAAGCAGTATGATATTCTCTGTGTATCCCCGATCACCGATACGAACCTTCTCGCTCCTCTGGCGAAGGCAACCCAAATGGGTATACCTATTATCAACTCGATCGATGCACATATTACCGAAGAGGATCAGAAGAAGCACAATATTGACATCGAAGCTTTCATCACGGTTGATTTCAAGGAAAACACCCGGATGTCGGTCCGCTATTTAGCCGATCAGCTCGGAGATGAGGGTGGAAAAGTCATTCACATCATGGGCATTCCCGGAGGCCGCTGCGCCGAAGAACGGAGAGACGGCTATCTTGAAGAACTTGCAAAACATCCACAACTTGAGAATATCGGAGTATACAACGGTGACTGGGACCGGAAGAAAGCGATGGATGTCGCCGCGGACGTACTCCAGGCTCATCCCGACCTGAAGGCCATCGTAGCTGCCAATGATAATATGGCTCTCGGCGCCTTCCAGGCGGTAAAGAACAGCGGCAGGGAAGGACAGGTAATCATAGCCGGTGTTGATGCAACCCCGGACGGCATCGCCTCGATAAATGAAGGTACCGGTCTTGATGCGACCACCGCCTTCTTCCAGTACGGGCTGGCCTATCTTTCCGTCGAAGCGTCCATCCTCTATCTCGAAGGGCAATTTGACGACAAGCCGAAGACAGTATACGGTCCCCAGGAAATCTGGAGCGCCGATAACATCAAGGCGGCCGTGGATGAGTACGGCGAAATGTATCTCGGCCTGCAGGAACTGCAGTAAAGTCGAGGCCTGAAAAAGACATGGCGGCAGGGACACTGAGCTGTTTCTGCCGCCGGTTTACTATCTTATGGAATTGTGGGAATGAATATGACGCTTCAAAAATCAATTCTGGGACGTACCTGGGACCGCTACCGGGGGGTAATCATAAGCCTGTTGGTGATAAATGTCTTCTTTTCCTTTACCTCCAGGTATTACTTTACCGTATACAATATCTTCAACATTCTGGACCATTCGTCGATCTCCCTGATCCTGTCAATCGGTATGGTTTTCGTGCTGGCCTCGGGCGGAATAGATCTTTCGGTGGGCTCGACCCTGGCTTTTACGGGGATCGTGGCGGCGCTGCTGTTTACAGCGGGAGTACCAACTCTTATCGCAATGCTGCTCGCGATACTGGTGGGTATGCTGATCGGTCTGTTGAACGGACTGATTATTTCCCATTATAAACTGCAGCCTTTCATTGTAACCCTGGCAATGCTCAGTATTGTCCGCGGATTGGCGCTGGTTTTTTCCGGGGGCAACCCGATCATCGGCCTGCCAACCGGATTCCTGAAATTCTTCGCCGGAAATTCCTTACTCGGGAACGGTATATTTATTGCCGTCGGCATGACTGTTCTTGCAGCCTTCGTACTGGAGAAAACCGCCTTCGGTACCTATGTGAAGGCCCTCGGAGGGGGAGAAGAGGCTGCTTTTCTGGTAGGTGTGAAAACCTCCCGGATCAAGATCTGTGTGTATATTATTTCCGGTTTCTGCGCGGTCTGGGCCTCATTTATTTTTATGGCCGGGATGGACGCGGCCGAACCGATTGCCGGACTCACGACCGAGTGGATGGAGGCGATAGCGGCTCCGATTATCGGAGGAAACTCCATGGACGGGGGAAAGGCTTACGTGCTGGGTGCGGTCTTCGGAGTCCTTGTCCTCTCCTGTATCAAGAGCGGTCTGAACATGATGGGAGTCGGCCAGCATTACCAGCAGATTGCCATCGGGACAGTAATAGTAGCGGCAGTGATTCTGGACTCCCTGCGGCGGAAATTGTAGGCGGGAGGGGGAACTGTTATGAACAAACTGGTGGAAATGATTTCTTTAAAGAAAAACTTCGGCGGGATAAAGGCCCTTCAGCAGGTTGACCTTACAATCAATTCCGGGGAAGTACACGGGCTGCTCGGAGAGAACGGGGCGGGTAAATCGACCCTCATGCGCATTCTCTGCGGTCTTGAGGTCCCCGATGAGGGGGTTATCCGGATTGAAGGAGCAGAAGCAGAGATCCAGAAACCCTCAGATGCACAGAGCCTGGGTGTCGGCATGATTCCGCAGGAATTAATTCTGGTTGATGGAATGACGGTATATGAAAACATCTTTCTGGGGTATGAGATAAGAAATACCCTCGGTCTGCTGGACCAGATGCGGATGCGGTCCCGGGCTCGCGAGCTGCTCCAGTCCCTCGGTTCGGGTGATATCGACCCGGATTCCTTCGTGGGTCTTCTTCCGAAAGCCGAACAGCAGATCGTGGCGATCGCACGGCGGATAATTCAGGGCGGAAAGGTTTTTGTCATGGATGAACCGACCTCCGCTCTCACGGAAAAGGAAACGGAAAAGCTTTTCAGTATTATCCGGAAGATATGCGATGCCGGAAACGCGGTGGTATTTATCAGCCATCGGTTGGAAGAGGTTCTGGAGATCTGTGATTGTTTTACCATCCTGCGGGACGGGAAAAACGTGGCTTCCCTCCGGAATATTCCTGAAATCACCAAGAAAGATCTGATAGCTCACATGATAGGAAATGATATCGATGAGGAATTCCCTCACACCGTGACAACACCGGGCGATACGCTCCTGGAAGTGGAGGATATTTCCTTTATGACATCCCAGGGCAGAAGGGTGGAACACGTTGGTTTCACAGTCTGCGCTGGAGAGGTCGTAGGAATAACCGGGCTGGTGGGCGTCGGGAAAACTGAACTTGCCCAGACGATTATGGGACTGAGAAAAAATTCCGGAGGAAGGATACTGATCAAAGGGAAGGAACAGCATATCGGCTCTCCGGTCAAAGCGGTAAAAAACGGCCTCGGGTACGTGACCGAAGACCGCAGGGGGGAGGGACTGGTGCTCGGTCTGAAGAGCCTTTACAATATGACCCTCGGAGCCTTATCGAGGATCGTGCGGGTAATGGTTATCAAACTCAGCCGGGAAAAAAAGCTGGGTCTCGAGTATTCTTCTCAGCTCAACATGAAGCCTGAATATATAAATATGGAGGCCCAGAAACTGAGCGGCGGCAACCAGCAGAAGGTGGTGGTCATCCGGCAGATGATGGGTGATTCAGAGGTGATCCTGTTTGACGAACCGACCAAGGGGATCGATGTCGGGGCAAAGGCGGAAATTGCCAGGCTGATAAGCAGCCTGAGCAGTGAGCATAAGGGGATCTGTATTTTCTCTTCGGAGCCCCGGGAGATCCTGGGAGTGAGTGACCGGATTTACGTTCTGAATAATCAGGGTTTTGTCGGGCCCTTCCGCAGAGGGGAACTTGATTATAAAAAACTGATGGCCATCGAATTCGGCGATACCAATGCAGCTGGAGTAGGAGTATGAATAAGAGCAGGGTAAAACAGAAAACGAAGGAGTTTTTCTCCAGTGTCTACAGCGGTCCGATAATAGCGATCCTTGTGATCGGCCTGTTTTTGACGATTTTTTCACCACAGTTTCTGAAGGTCAGCAACTTCGTCAATATCAGCAATCAAATTGCCATCAACATCATCATCGCGGTGGGAATGACCATCCTCATTACCAGCGGCGGGATTGATCTGTCGGTAGGAGCGAATGTCGCCCTGACCGGAGTTATCATCGCGCTTTATTTCAGAGCGATGCCGGAAGGCGGCTCACCTCTGGTGGGCATCCTGATCGGATTGGGGATCGGCGCCCTCCTCGGTTTGATAAACGGAGTTGTCGTTGCTTACCTGAAAGCCCCGCCTTTCATTACGACCCTGGGCACCATGGGAGTCTACAGGGGCTTTGCCCTGGTTCTGTCCGGCGGAAGGCCCTTGATGGGTATCAATGAAAATTTCGTGCATATATTCAGCGGCTTTATCGGCGCCATGCCTCGTCAATTTCTCATTGCCCTGCTGTTCACCGGGATGGGAGCATTTATTCTGAACCGCACCAGCGTGGGACGGATAGCCCAGTGTATGGGGGGAAACGAAAGAACCCTGAGGGTCAGCGGTATACCCGTGGAACTGTACAAAATCCTGATGTATATGATTACCGGTATTCTGGCGGCTCTGGCGGGGATGGTCCTCACCAGTATGATGGCCGTTGCCGAGCCGATTGCCGGACAATTCTACGAACTCGATGCGGTAGCGGTGGTTGTGATGGGCGGGACCCTGCTGCAGGGAGGGAAGGGTACCGTGTTCGGCACTCTCCTGGGAGCTATTCTTCTCGGAGTAATGCGGAACGGTCTGAACATGCTTGGTGTACCGGCGAACTACCAGCAGCTTTTTGTCGGTTTGATTATCATGATCGCCGTGATCTCGGGAAGCCGGAGAAAAAGCCCGGCGCAACTTTAGGAAAGGGGGATGAGAATGAATGCACCTCAGGTTTCTTCCATTGGAACACTGGCGGTAGACTATATCGGTCTGGTTCCGGTTATTCCCGGAAAGGATGGAAAGACCATGGCAGAAAAACTGGAAATCCATCCTGGCGGCGTCGCCGGAAATGTCATCACTCAAATAGCGCGACTCGGAATACCGACAGGATGGATGGGTAAAATCGGCGATGATGAAACCGGTGAAATCCTGATGGAAGAGTTCAGACGTGAAGGTATATCGACGGAGCACGTGGAAGTTATAGAAAATAAAAGTTCGATGTTCTGCTGGATCCTTGTCGATCCGAAGGGTGACCGTTCCATCACCATGTTTCCGAATGTGCTCAACGAGTTCACTGCGCAGGATGTGGAAAGCAAGCACGCTGATTTTATCGCTTCTTCAAAAATCCTGATGGCGGAAGCCTGCGTTCTTCCCCTGTCGCCGGTAATAAGGTCGATGGAGATTGCCAGGGAAGCGGGAGTGAAAATTGTCTTTGACCTCGATGTAACACCTTCGGATATTCTGCGGACGAAGATGGGAACCGAAGCCGATCTTGAAAAGGTTCTTCAGCTTGCAGATGTATTTATTCCCGGAAAAGCCGCGGCGGCGGAGTTGCTTGGAACCGGCGATATCGTCGGTAAATCGAAGGACCTCCTTCAGTGGGGGGCGGAAACCGTTGCTGTTACGATGGGCGACCAGGGATGTATCCTTTTCAACGAGGATGAGTTTTTTTCCGTACCCGGATTCAAGGTTAATGTGGTTGATACCACCGGTGCCGGTGATGCATTTCATGGCGGTTTCGTGTACGGCATGCTGCAGAATTATTCCCTTCAGGAAATCGGGCGCTTTGCCAATGCCTGCGGCGCCTTCTGCTGTACCGGTATCGGAGCACGGTCCGTCGGAGGGCACGAGGAAATCTCCGGTATATTGAAAACCAGCTGCTGAAATCGGTATAGTAGGCAGAGAGACACAAGGTATAAAAGAGGAGTTTTTTTGTGGCTGTGACCATGAAGGATGTCGCGAAGGAAGCGGATGTTTCGGTAATGACCGTTTCCAGGGTGATCAACAACAAGGAATATATTGCAGTTGAAACCAGGGACCGTGTCCAGGCGGCACTGAAAAAACTCAACTACAAGCCGAACATCAACGCGAGAACCCTGGTCACAAAAAAAACGGACTTTCTCGGGCTGATTGTCCCGGACATCGCCAATCCTTTTTTCGGAGACCTGGTGAAGGCCGCCGAGAAAATCGCCCGGGACCGTGGATATTCGGTAATTCTCGGAGACAGCGGAGGCATACCCGAAGCGGAAGAGGAATACATAGAAGCCTTCAGAGGGCGCATGTGTGATGCCATCATATTGATCGCTCCACGGGTTGAGGACGAAGTGATCCGTGAGTTGAACAGCATGATCCCGCTGGTTCTCGTAGACCGTCAGATGCCGGATGATGATATTATTCAGGTTACGGTGGACAATCAGTACGGGGCCTTAAGTGCCGTCGAACATCTGATTTCTCTCGGTCATCGGAGGATAGGCTTTATAATGGGTCCGGCAAATGTTCCCAACGCTTATCTGAGAAAAGCCGGATACGTGGAAGCGCTGACAAAGCACGGGATACCCGTGGACGAGGAACTTATCGTGCAGGGTGATTTCAATCGGGAAACAGGAGCCAGGGCTTTCGAAGTATTCAACAGCCTGAGGGACAGACCTACGGCCGTCTTCGGTTCGAACGATCTGATGGCCTTCGGATTCATTGAAAAGGCAAAGGAAGCGCGATTGTCAATACCGGAGGATTTTTCGGTGGTCGGCTTCGACGATATATTCCTGAGCGCCCTCATGGAACCGCCTATGACGACAGTGCGGTATCCGATTGTTGAGATGGGTGTGATGGCTATACAGGACCTCCTGAATTCCCTGGAATCAAAGGAAACGGCGAGTCTGAAAGCGAAATTGAAACACACACTGATTGTACGTCAATCAACTGCGCGTCTTGCATGAAAGAGGAAAAACAAATGAAAAAACAGAATTTTATTGAAAAATTCACATCATCGAAACCAATTATCGGAATGGTTCACCTGAAACCGCTCCCCGGAAGCCCTGAGTATGACGGCGCGGGGGGTATGAAAAAGATAATAGACCACGCGGTGGAAGAGGCTAAAAGGCTGCGGGATGGAGGTATCGACGGTATCCAGATCGAAAACCAGTTCGACCGCCCCTTTCTGAAGGCCCGGGATATCGGTATGGAAACCGTCGCGGCGGTCACGGCAGCCGCCGGGGCCGTAAAGGCGGCGGTGGATCTTCCCCTGGGTATAAATATTCACCTCAACGGAGTGAATCAGGCCATCGCAATTGCCCACGCTGTAGGCGCGGAGTGGATCAGAGCCTTCGAACTGGCCAATGCCTACGTGTCCAACTCCGGTATAGTGGAAGCGGCAGGCCCGGAGGCACTTCGTTTCAGAGCAGCCCTGCATGCCGAACAGGTCATGATCTGCGGAGATTTTCATGTAAAGCACGGCAGTCACCAGTTAATCGCCGATCGCAGTCTCCAGGAACAGGCTTCGGATGTGGAAGAAAGCGGGGGGGATGCCCTCATAATTACCGGCACGAAGACGGGAAGTGCTCCGGATCGTGGGGATGTCGAAATGATTCGGAGTATTGTGGCAATACCTATTCTGATCGGCAGCGGTCTTTCCTATGAAAACGCGGAACAGCTTATTCCTGTTATCGACGGCGCCATCGTGGGCAGCTCTTTCAAAATAGACGGCAGACTGGAGAACGATACCGATCCGGCCCGGGTACGGAAGTTCATGGACAGGGTTCGGCAGCTGGTCTGAGAGATTCTCCGATTTTCACAGTTGACGGAACTTTGTTTGAGCCTCTATACTGGTTCGAGAGGGCGCTATGAAACGCAAAGGTATATTGAACCGTCAGTTATTGGAGCTGCTGTCAACTGTGGGCCATGGAGATATGATCGCCGTCACCGACCGGGGCTTTCCCCTCCCGCGGCGCGGAGAGACCCGGGTTATCGATCTGGGTATAGTTCCCGGACTGCCTTCCTTCGAGGACCTGCTGTTTCCGCTTCTCGATGAACTGGTTGTCGAAGGGTACATCCTGGCCGAAGAAACTTTCAAGTACAATCCGGAAATGATCGAGCATCTCAGAAACTGCCCGGCAATAAAATCCGACGAGGGAATTGTCGAGCAGGTAATTCCTCATTCAGATTTCAAAGGTCTCGTTCTATCGGAGGGAAGAAACGGTCATCCCTCCCTTGCCGGCTGCATCAGAACGGGAGAGTTTACAAAATATACCAATGTGATTCTCATCTGCGGAGTGGCATTTTAGCCGATCCAGCCTCCCCCAAAGCTTATGGTTTTTCTATTCAGCAATCAATACAACTGTTGTTCGAGCGGCAGCTGTTCTTCGGTGCCCGGATTCGCCGCCTCCGGGGAAAAGCAGGATATCCCATCATACTGTTTTCGCGTGTTTCCGCGGGATCATGAAAAAAACTTGACATTGAGTGAGTCTGGTTTATAGTGATAATTGGGCAATGAGGTACACCCACATTTGCAAACGTTTACAACTCGCCCTTTAATTCTTTATTTTAGGGGGAACACATGAAGAAAAGTCTGATCGCACTTCTATTGGTTTTGGTTGTGCTGTCACCCTGTTTCGGAGGGGGCGCACAGGAAAAGAAAGTCCTGCACATGTACACAGCTTTCGACACCGAGGAAGCGAAATACTACATCGAAGCCTTTGAAAAGGAAACCGGCATCGATGTGGAGTGGGTACGGATGTCGTCCGGTGAAGTTCTGGCAAGGGTGGAAGCTGAAGCAGGAAACCCGCAGGCGAGCGTCTGGCACGCCGGATCCAATACATCTCACATCAATGCTGCCAGCAAGGGACTTCTGGAGCCGTATCAGCCGAACCTGGACTTTGAACTGCCTCCGGTTTTTCATGCGAAAGACTGGGCTTGGACCGGATTCTACTCGGGAGCTATCGGCTTCATCTCAAACACTGATTTTCTCAAGGAAAAAGGTGTGGATCCGCCGACTTCCTGGAAGGACCTGCTCAATCCCGCTTTCGAAAAGAATGTCTCTATGGCCTATCCCTACACATCAGGTACTGCGTATACAACCTACGCGACCCTGATTCAGATGATCGGGCTCGATGAAACACTGGACTGGTGGGAGGTTTTCGACAGGCAAAGCATTCTGCAGTACACGAAATCGGGTACTGGATGTATTCCGCAGGCTGGCCTTGGTGAAGTGGCGGTGGGAATCGCCTTTTCACATGACATCCTCGCGAAGGGGGTCAATCAGGGATATCCTGTAATGATGACCTTTCCCGAAGAGGGTACCGGGTATGAAGTAGGAGGACTTTCAATTATCAAGGGCGGGCCGGAACCGGAGCTGGCGAAGGAGTTCATCGACTGGTGCTACAGCGTGGACGCGCAGAATCTGTTTCAGAAGTACAATCGTCTGCCGGTAAATCCCGGCGCGACGGTCGGAGAAGGTTCGGTCACCCTCGATCAGGTATCGCTTATCGACTACGATCACATCTGGGCCGGTGAAAACAAGGACGAGATGATCGAAGCCTGGCGCGATCGCATCGGAAAATAAAAATATTCTGAACCGTGCCGCTTGAGGGCGGCGCGGTTTCAGGAACTCTATAACCCGGAATCAGGAATGCAGCGCGCGAACATACGCCGAAGGGAAGTAGTTAATAATCTGCGGCTCATCTGGAAGGAACCGCTCCTTCTGATGAGTATCGCCGGTCTCTTTTACTTTCTCCTCGTTTTCGTTATATATCCGATATTCCAGGTTGTTCTGTACAGCCTGCGCGAAGATGGCGGATGGACCTTTTCAAATTACATCGCGGTTTTCTCGGCTGAATACTATATTCGGCCCTTCATAAACAGCATGGTCCTGGGGGTGCTGACCGCCTCTATCGGCACCTTTATCGGTTTCGTGTTCGCTTATGCGATTACCCGCACCCCCCTGCCTGCCAAACGGTTCTTCCGTCTGACCGCCACATTTCCCATTATCTCTCCTCCTTTTGTAGTGGCCCTTTCAGCGATACTCCTCTTTGGCCGAGTAGGGAGCTTGACGCCTTTTGTCGAACTGGTGATAGGAGAATATTCGATCTACGGCCTGGGCGGCCTCGTTCTGGTCGAAACGATCGCATATTCACCTACCGCCTTTCTGGTGCTGGTCGGTATTCTTCAGGCTATTGATCCAGCCCTCGAAGAAGCGTCCATGGACCTGGGAGCCCGACGGAGCACGGTGTTCCGCACCGTTACCCTGCCCCTCGCAACACCGGGAATAGCTGGTGCCTGGCTCCTCGTCTTCATCCAGTCCATCGCGGATTTCGGTAATCCGATGGTTATATCGGGAAATTACCAGGTCTTGTCGGTCCAGGCCTTTCTGCAGATCACCGGTATGTATGACCTCAGCAGAGGATCGACCCTCGCTGTTCTTCTGCTGTTACCCACCCTGCTTGCCTTTTACCTGCAGAAATACTGGGTCTCTCGAAAGAGTTACGTGACGGTAACGGGAAAGCCTACATCAGCGACTATCAAAAACCTCGAGTGGTACATCAAACTGCCGGTATATGCACTCTGTATTCTGTTTACCGGAATGGTTTTTTTGTTTTACGGCATGATTATTTATGGCTCCTTTCAGAAATTGTGGGGGGTTGATGCCACGCTTACGATCAATAACTACATACAGATGCTGCAGGTGGGCAAGGATTATATATTCGATTCGCTGACCCTGTCATCCTTGGCTACACCGGTAACGGGTCTTCTTGGAATGTTTTTCGCCTTTCTCATTATCCGGAAGAAATTCATCGGCCGGGGTGCTATGGAATTTATCTCGATGCTGACCTTCGCTGTTCCCGGAACGGTGGTCGGAATCGGTTACATCCTTGCCTTTAATCAGTCCTCCTGGTTTTTTCCGGTCACGCTGACGGGAACGGCATGGATTATAGTCCTGCTGCTTGTGTTCAGAAATATGCCGGTGGGTATCCGATCCGGAATTGCCGCCCTTCAGCAGATCGACCCGGCGATCGAGGAAGCCTCGACCGATCTCGGTGCTCCCAGTAACATGACCTTTAGAAAGATTACTCTGCCGATGATTGCACCGGCTTTCTTCTCGGGGCTGGTGTACAGTTTTGTGAAGGCGATGACGGCAATCAGCGCAATCATTTTTGTGGTTTCGGGGCAGTGGAACCTGATTACGGTCGCCATCCTCGGTTTTGTCGACAACAGTCAATACGCTCCGGCCGCGGCGATGAGTATTCTTCTTATTTTTATTGTTCTGCTTGCTCTGGGAATAATCCAGATCGTGGTAAACAGAGTCGGGAGGGGCACACGGACCACCAGCCTCGTAGCATAGCGGAGAAGGTGCGGGAAGATATGAATGGAGTTTTGCATGCGTGATGATTACCTGGTATTAAGACAGCTGTACAAAACGTTTTTCAGTTCGGAAGGCGAAGTGAAGGCCGTTGAAAACGTCAATCTGACGGTCAGGGAGGGGGAGCTGGTAACACTCCTGGGACCTTCAGGATGCGGGAAGACCACGACCCTCCGGATGATTTCGGGCTTCGAAAATCCGACATCAGGTGATATGTTCATCGACGGAGAAAGAATCAACTCCATCCCGCCGAACCAGAGGCCGACAACCCTGGTATTTCAGAATTATGCTCTGTTTCCCCACATGAAGGTGGCTGAAAACATTTCTTACGGCCTCCGTATCCGGAACCTGCCGCGGCCGGTTATTGAAAAGAGGACCGAGGAAGCTATGCGGCTGGTCGGCCTGGGCGGGATGGGAGGCCGTTCGCCGGCACAGTTGTCCGGCGGGCAGCAGCAGAGGGTCAGTCTTGCCCGTTCGCTCATCATGGAACCGAAGGTTCTCCTGCTTGATGAACCTCTTTCAAATCTGGATGCGAAACTCCGGGTAGCTACAAGGCTGGAAATCAGACATCTGCAGCAGCGCATCGGAATTACCTCCGTCTATGTAACCCATGATCAGGAAGAAGCGATGACCCTTTCGGACCGGGTCGTGATAATGCGTTCAGGAAGGATACAGCAGGTCGGCACACCCCAGGAGATATACACCCGGCCTGTCAACAAATTCGTTGCCGGATTCATCGGAAGAGCCAATTTCATCGAGGCTGAATTCATCAGGACCACATCTCAGACCGAGGCTGAGGTTGGGCTTTTTGGACGGAAAATTTCCATACCGAAACCTGAAGCATCCTGCGAAGCAGGCGATAAACTGATCCTGGTAGTTCGTCCTGAAGCCATCGATCCGGGCCCTCCCTCTGAGGACCTCGTGTGCGGAGAGATTATCGAGACCGTATATCTCGGGAACCAGGTGACTTACCGGGTAAAAACTGACGGGATGGTGCTGAGTGTCGAAACGGCGAATCCCCAGGCTCATGCCAGGCTTTTGGAGGGCGATACTGTTTCACTCAGCTTCGCTCCGGAAAGTCTGCATGTCCTGCCCTTTGAGAAGGAGGATTGACCTGGAGAAACCGTGATTGCAGCCTAATCGGCAAAGGAGTTGAGGAAGACCCGGAGAGTGTCCGGAGAGATGGTATCTATCGTGTAGTCAGGTGTGTGTTCGGACCCTCGTTCAAAATACCATCTGCGGCTGTAGAAACTGGTAACGAGGACAAAGAGCATTCCATGGTCCTTGCAGGCCCCGTCGGCGATGGTGTTGTCTCCGAAAAGAGCTACCGTACCGGCCTGCTCGGGAGGAATATGCAAGCGGTCAAGGGCGGCTTTGAAAAAGCCCGGCTCAGGTTTTTCATAGCCGCAGTCTTCGCTGACGACAATGGTGTCGAAGCAGGAACGCAGACCAGTACGTTCGAGATATGCATTCACCCTTGCCGTGCGTTCGTTTGACATGATTGCCTTTCTGATACCGAGGGTTGTCAGGTAATCGAGGGCCGAACGTAGGACAGCATCAATCGGGGTGTTTCGGTCAACGATGGAGCGGTATTTTACCAGTGCATCTTCCGGGCTGATCCCTGTAATGGATAGGGCCTGAAATGTCTGGAGGAAGAAATCAGCTTCACCGTAGGTGTGACTGTAAAAAGGTCCGCTGGCGGCATGATTTATACGGTGGTATATTTCCGTGAAATCACGGCCGCTGGGGCAGTATTTGTTTGACTGCATCCATTCTCCCATCTCGTTGACGGATTTTTCAGTGAGGAGAATATCATTGTTGAGCGTATTGCCGAGGTCGAAGCAGCAGGCTTGTATCCGCTTTTTCAAAGTACTCTTCCGATTTTCATGGTGTCTGATTTTAACATGGATTCGATTGGAGGGCATGTGAAAAAAACTGATATGATGATTATTGGGCATGTATCGAGGGATATCATGATCGATCACAGGGGATCCCGGCAGGACTTGACCGGCGGGGCGGTTGTCTATGCATCTGCGGCAGCGGCACGATCATCGGCCACGGTTCTCTGTGTGACGAAGGTGGCTGAGCAGGATCTCCATGTGCTGAAAGACTGCATGCACAGGAACATAGAATGGTACACTCTACCCACAGGTAATACAACATCAATAAAAAATACATATTTGACTGAGGACAAGGAAAAACGAAAAGTTGAACTTCTGAACCAGGCATCAGCATTCCGGCTGGATGAACTTCCCGATTCAGAAGCGGGTATTTTTTATTGTGCAGGGCTTTTCTCAAACGAAATCCCCGATTCGTTTATTATTCCCCTGTCAAAGAGAGGGAAACTTGCGGTAGATGCACAGGGCCTGCTTCGCTGTAATGAAGACGGCAGACTGGTATTCAGAGACTGGAAGGGGAAACACTCATATCTGAAGCACATCGGTTATTTCAAGGTCGATGCGGCGGAGGCTGAAATCCTTACCGGAATTTCCAGCAGGGAAGAAGCGGCTCTGCAGCTCAGCGCGTGGGGTGCCGGAGAAGTGATGCTTACTCACAATGAAGAGGTAATTGTATGTGACGGCGAGAGAATATACAGAGCGCCGTACAGCAACAGAAACTCGAGCGGAAGAACGGGGCGGGGTGATACAACCTTCGGATCATATCTGGCCTGGCGCAGAAATCACTCCATCGATGAATCGGTGAAATATGCCACAGCCCTCTGCAGTATGAAAATGGAGGAGCCGGGTATTTTTACAGGCACGATAGATGAAGTATTGGAGAGGATGTAAAAAGAGGGAGATGTGAAAATTTTATTTATCAACACCATGCCGAGTATCTGTTTCTTATAAGGAGGTGATTAAATGGTGCCGGTTGTTTCTCTGGAAATGATTTTCCCAGGCTATGATACGGTAAATAAAATCAAGGAGATTTCAAATGCCGGATTTCAGCATATCGAATTTGCAGGATGGAGGGAAAAAGATATTTCTGGAATCCGAGGGATATGTGAGTCTCTCGGTATACGTATCGTGAACATCAGCGGGCATCGGCGGGGAAGCATCGTGTGCCCGGATGAGCACCCTCTCTTCCTACAGGATCTCAACGAAACACTCGAGATTGCCGCACAGCTTAAACCGGAATACCTCATGTTTCTCACCAACGCACTTACTGCTGAGGGAAGGGTTATAGACAGCTATGCCGATATTCCGGCGGAGGATAAAGTCCGGCATTCCGTTGCTGCCCTGAAAGCAGCGATGGATATTATCCCGGAAGAATATACGGTGGTACTGGAACCTCTTAATACCCTGGTGGACCATAAAGGCTACTTCCTCGATACTCCGGAAGAGACAGTCAGAATTCTGAATCGGCTTGATGATAAACGATGCAGAATGCTGTGTGATCTGTACCACTTCGGTGTAATGGGGTATGACCTGGAAAAACTGATTTCCGATTATACAGCCCGGTTCGCTTATATTCATGTCGCGAATTTCCCCGGCAGACATGAGCTTAAGGCGGATTCGAATTACTGGACAAGTGTTTTGAAACAACTCAATAGATGTGGATATAACGGGTATATCGGATTTGAATATATCCCCGAAAGGGATTCGGTTGAATCTTTGAGAAGGATTTCGGATTTCTGGCGACGGTTTTCGGATAGCCAGGTATGAAGGAGAGACGAAGAGAAAAGAAAAATTCCTATTATTCTCAATACTATAATGTATTCGGGTAGAGGAAAGGTCCATCGTTCTGCAGCATGGCGAAAATTACGCAGATATACCGAAACAGGAAACAAACCCGAAGGAACTGATTGAGGTGATCGCCGGAAGACTTAAAAAAATAGGAAAAGGAAGGCGGAATGAAGGAAAAGGATGGAGACAGGATTGGGATCGGGGTAATAGGGCTCGGACGGCTCGGTCATGTGCATGCGTATAATGCAGCAACCCGTCTGCGCGGGGCGTATCTCGCGGCAGTCTGCGATATGGTGGATTCGACGGCCGGTGAAACAGCAGCGAAACTGGGTTGCAGAGCCTATACCGAGGCACAGGAGATGTTTGCCGACGCAGAAGTACAGGCGGCTGTGATTGCCACCCCTACCGCTTTTCATGTTGATCCGGTACGGTCGGCAATTGATGCCGGTCTTCCAATTTTCTGCGAGAAGCCTCTTGCGGGAACGATCGAAGATACGATCCTCCTGTCTGAAATCATGGAAAAAGCCGGCGTGTTCTGTCAGATGGGTTTCAACCGGAGGTTTGATCCGGGATATGTACACGCAAAAAGCAGAATTGCAGGGGGCGATATCGGCACTCCGGTTTATTTTTATGGCGTCTCACGCGACCCCTTTCCTCCGCCTCCCTGGGCCTGCAACCCGGAAACCGGCGGCGGCCTTTTTATAGATATGATGCTGCATGATTTTGACATTGCCCGTTTTCTGATGAACAGTGAGATTGTCGAGGTCTTTGCGCAGGAGGCGAATCTGGTAGTGGACGGAAAAGACATACCGCGTTTTGCCGACAATGCTACGGTGCACCTCAGATTTCAATCCGGCGCCCTGGGGTGCTGTCACGGAAGCATGCACGCCGAATACGGCTATGATATTCACAGCGAAGTCTACGGAGCAAAAGGTTCGATACAGATAGGAAGAGTGAACAGCGATGATGTAACATACTGCACGAAATCAGCCGGTGTTTCCATGCCGGCAACCTACCAGTGGGAGGGAGATGAACCCCACTTTCTCTACAGGTTCCGGACGGCGTATGAAAAGGAGCTGCAGGGTTTCGTCGATTCGTTGAGAGAAAAGAAGAAACCGGTAAGTGATCAGAGAGATGCCGTCGCCGCTTTCCGGGTGGCTCTCGCCGCGCTCGAATCGGCAGGTACCGGTAAACCGGTGCAGCTGTAGACAGATGGTGCGGAATGAGGCATCGTGCTATTCGACTGTGATTCATTCAGGTATATTTTATTTGTGAATTTCGTAAACGTTTGCTAAAATATGAAGAACATGAATGTGACCATAAAAGATATCGCAAGACACGCCAATGTTTCATACGCTACGGTTTCAAGAGCTCTGAACGATAAATACGGCGTTCATCCCGATACCAGAGAAAAGATCCTCAAGGCCGCGGATGAGCTGCAGTATCGGCCGAATGCTCTGGCCAGAAGTCTCGTGAGCAGCAGAAGCTTCACGATCGGCCTGATTCTGCCGGATATCACCAATCCTTATTATCCTGAGATTGCCGCGGGTATCGAGAAGGCCTCCCTTGAAGGAGGCTACGGACTGCTGCTCTGCAACACCAACGGTGATATGAAGCGTGAGAGGAAATACGTACAGCTGCTTGCGGAAAGAAGAGTCGAGGGGATACTGATCGCTCCGACCTCGGAAGAGGGGTCGGAGGAAGAATCGGGTATTCTATCAAACCTGCCGATTGTCTATGTCAGCAATGCCCCGGTCAGGACCAGTCACAGCGCCGTACTGATCGATAATATCAGGGGAGGCTATATCGCTACGAAGCACCTGATCGACTGCGGCTACAGTACCCTGGGATTTATCGGAGTGCAGGAAGAAGGAATGAGAGACAATGAGCGGTTCGAGGGATATAAGAATGCGCTTGAAAGACACGGGATGAATGTCGACTTCGACATGTGCAGGTTCGGGACTTTTCGGCAGAAGAGTGGATACGAACTCATACGTGAGATGATAAAGGGCGGTACTGTCCCACGGGCGCTGTTCGTGGAGAATGATAACCTGGCAATCGGAGTGCTTCACGGACTGAAAGATTCAGGAATACGTGTTCCGCAGGATATAGCTGTGATTGGTTTCGATGATATCGCGTATTCCTCCTATCCAGAGGTGCAGCTGAGTACGATCAGGCAGCCGAAAGACAAAATGGGAAAACTGGCGGCCCGGCTGCTTATCGATGAAATCGAATCAGAAGAGAGAGACAGCGGACCGAGAACGGTAATTGTGGAACCGGAGCTCATGGTCCGTTCAACCACAGAAAAAGTATAATGTGAGGCAGCGAAAATGATGGGAAAGGGGATTGTACCCATTTTTGTAAACGTTTCCAGGGAGGAGGAAGAGAATGGATAAAAAAATGAAGGCCGTCCGTATGTACGCGGACTGGGACCCGAAACCTGATTTTCGACTCGGGTGGAAGGATATCGATGGTAAACAGACCTATCTCGGCAGCAAGGTCTGGCGGAATCCTCAGTTGAAAATTGAAGAGGTTAATGTACCTGCACCGGGTCCCGGCGAGGTCCTGATCGAAGTGAAACAGGTAGGTATATGCGGCAGCGATGTCCACATGGCCCAGGCGGATGAAGAAGGATATATCTGGTATCCCGGGCTCACCGGATTCCCGGCAACCCTCGGACATGAGTTTTCGGGAATAGTGAGGGCAGCCGGACCGGGGGCTTTTGATAAGGAGACGAACCGGCCCTTCAAGGGCGGAGAATGGGTGTGCGCGGAGGAGATGCTGTGGTGCGGAAGCTGTCAGCCCTGCGCGGACGGATATCCAAACCACTGCGAGCGGCTCGACGAAATCGGATTTAATATTGACGGAGCCTTTGCCAGATATATCGTCGTTCCGTCCAAGGTGGTCTGGAGCCTCAATCCCCTGCGGGAGCGTTACAATGACGATGATGTTTTCCGCCTCGGAAGCATGGTTGAGCCGACCAGCGTAGCCTATAACGCGGTCATAGAGAGGGGAGGCGGTATTCGACCGGGGGACAACGTGGTTATCTGCGGCAGCGGTCCCATCGGTGTCGCGGCGATCGCCATTCTGAAACGTGCGGGGGCGGCGAAGGTCATCCTTTCAGAGCCGGAACCGGCAAGGGCAAAAACGGGGAAGGACCTCGGGGCGGATCATGTCATCAATCCCCTGAAGGAGAATTTCGCCGAGGCAGTGCTTGAATTAACCCGCGGGATGGGTGCGAACCTCTTCCTCGAGGCGACCGGGCTTCCGAAGCAGGTATATCCGGGAATAGAACAGGTTATCTGGGAGGGCAGGACTCTGAACAGTACCATAGTCGTCGTGGCCCGGGCGGACGCCAAAATGCCGGTAACCGGTGAGGTGCTGCAGGTACGGCGGGCGAGAATCGTAGGTGCCCAGGGGCATTCGGGACACGGAACCTTCCCGAGGGTCATTCAGTCTATGGCATCCGGCATGAACATGCTGCCGATGATGACCAAGGAAATCAGTCTGGATGAGGTACCCGATCATATCGTGCAGCTGCGTACCGATCGCAAGGAGACGAAAATCAGCTGCAGGAATCCGTAAAAAGAGAAGGAGGAGAAGTATGAGCATAGTTCGAGGAGGATTCAGCTTTCTGACAACCGGGCATCCCATGATCGTATTCGAGGATAACGAGGTCGGAAGGTTAAAGAAAGAGATTTTCGATGCAAGTGAGGAAGAGATAGACCGCATCCTTGCGGAGTATGAAATACCATCGCCGCCGGAAATCGGCAAGGGCGGGTGTTACATTCAGACGACCCCGCGGGCGGTGAATGTGGAGAAACGGAGGAAAAACGATATCGTTCTGGTGCCGGTCGGTACCACCGAAAACCATGGAGACCACGCGAACAGCGGTCTTGATACTTTCATGGCCAGCCAGATCTGTGAGGGAGTACGGCGATACACGGCAAAGAAAGGCCGGGAAGTCAATCTTGCCCTGCCGCCCCTCAATTACGGGGGGCATCCCTACCATCACATGGGAATGCCCGGGACTATCATGGTGCCTCAGGAAGTAGTCACCGAGACCCTGATTTATGTGATGCTGGGATTATGGAACGACGGTTACCGAAAGATCATCATCGTGAACAACCACGGTCAGCTGTGGATGCTCGAAACAGCTCTGCAGGAGTTCTGCAAGCGCTATCAGCTGCCCGGAATATACCGGGTCATGGACTGGCACAGGGCTGTGCGCGAATTCTTCATTCCGGTTACCAGGGAAGACAGTCTCGAAACTACCTTCGTGCATGCAGATGAGAGTGAAACATCGGTAGCTCAGCTGATGTTTCCAGATATGGTGGATATGAAATACGTGAGAGATGCCGAGGGCGAGAGCTTCCTGCCGGGCGGACACTTCGATACTTCAGTTGATCCGTGGAGAAGGCCGCATAAATGGTCGGAGGGAGAAGGTCATTTTGCTATTGAGCGAAAAGCCACTCCGGAGGGGGTCGTCGGAAAACCATCGCTCGCAAGACCGGAGAAGGCCAAACGGCCGATCGCGGCAATCCTGAAATATCTCACCCTGGTAGTCGAACAGATCCATGAAGCGTACCCGTCCGGAAAACTTCCGCCCATCGAAAAGCTTACCCTGCGGGATCCGGATGAGCTGAAGCCGTTTCTCAAGGAACCCTTCAGTGATGGCTGGAAATCGGTCTTTGAGCTGCCGGCCATAGGCCCCTTTACAAAAGCGTAGGCGGAAGGATGAGCGAAAAACTTAAAGTTGGCATCATTGGTGCCGGCAGGATCGGCAGACTGCATGCGGATCATTTATCGCGACGGATAGAGACGGCGGAACTGACCGCCGTCTCCGATGTCTATGAAGATGCTGCGAAGGCCTGTGCCGAAGAACTGGGGATCAGGAATACGTACACAGATTATCGGAGGATACTGGAAGACAGAGATATAGAGGCGGTCGTGATTTGTTCGAGCACCGACACGCACGCGGGTATAATCATGGATGCCGCCTCCGCCGGCAAGCACATATTCTGCGAGAAGCCGATCGCCCTGGATTTGAACGCCCTGGATGCAGCCCTGAAGGCAGCGGATCGGGCGGGAGTTGTTCTACAGATCGGATTCAACCGGCGGTTTGATACAAATTATCACCGGATACGGGAACACATCGTGCAGGGTGATATCGGTGATCTCCATTTTCTGCATCTATTCAGCCGTGATCCTGCCCCGCCCCCGATTGAGTATGTCAGGATATCCGGGGGAATATTTCTTGATATGATGATCCACGATTTTGACATGGCTCGGTTTCTGTCAGGATCGGAAGTCGAGGAGGTTTACACCCTCGGAGCTGTGCGGATAGATGAAAGCATCGGTGAAGCCGGCGATGTGGATACCGCCCTGGTCAGTCTGAAATTCCGTAACGGCGTCATCGGAACCATCGACAACAGCAGAAAAGCGGTCTACGGGTACGACCAGCGGGTTGAGGTGTTCGGGTCGAAAGGTATGGCTATGAGCGGCAACAATTATCCGAACAGCGTATTTCTGTGTAATGGTCATGAGTGCCGGCGTGATCTGCCCCTGAATTTTTTCATGGACAGGTATATCGACTCGTATATTGAAGAAATGCGTGTTTTCATCGACACCCTGCAGAACGGCGGAATATCACAAGTCGATGGAAACGACGGTAGAATGCCGGTTGTCATGGGAAAGGCTGCCGGAAAATCACTGCAGGAACACAGACCGGTGAGGATCGAGGAAATCGAAGGGCCGGATAATACGGATACATGAATCTTGTTCCCGACCCTATTACGGCTTCCGGGTGAAACTTTTTACCAAGCTGATTGAACTATGGCCGATGGGGAGGGAGCGGCTCACATCCCGAAGCGGTCCGGCCGGACGATGGTTGCTGTTCCCTCCCTGTTATACCTGAGAGGGAAGGGCCCGAGGGTTTTCTCCTGGAGAAGGATCCCGATGTTTACCGATCCTTCGAGGAAATATTCAAGTCTTTTTTCCGCTACGAGGATGTTGACGATGGTCCTGCCGGCGGTCAGGTAGCTGAATTCCATGGGGAGCCGGATCAATTCCTCTTTGCCGGGAGGCAGCAGGAAAGTCCGGCCGAAGCCTCCCTCTGTCCAGGGTTCATCATTCACTGAAAAAAGGTATGCGAGCTCACCGACGGAAAGACCGAAGATGTTGGGATTTTCCAGGGAAAAAACAATATCGAAAGTTATCTTCTGATTTCCGAAATCCGAGATCACGACTTCCTGTACCCCGATTTTGGGGATTCGGGGAAGCGGGAGTTCCCCGGTGCGTTCGGCGGAGACGGTAATGGTTCTGGAAATGACAGGAACAACCGTTGTGAGGTCTACCGCGAGAGTATAGGGAATGACGGACCTGCTGTCATCGGCGGAGAGGAGGTTTATCAGGGCTTTTGTTTCGACAATCAGGGGAATACTCAGTTCGGTCCGGTTTTTCGCGGTCAACTGGACCGGAACGCTCCTGTTCTGTGAAGTTCCGGATTTGCCGATATTCCCCGAGAGGAACTGCCGGCCTTCGGATTCCACGCTGTACCTTAGACCGGAGAAGGCCAGATTGAAGGGGGATGGATTGTACACCTCGATGACGGCGGTGATTCCCACCTTGTCGAAGGAGAGGTCCGAGATTTCCAGGGACTGTACCGTAATTTCAGGCTCGGAAAAGACTATCGGCGCGTTTTCTCCGGAGGCGCATCCGGAAAGCAGTATGATAAGGGCACACATTAAACTGAAGGCCATGGGGGATATCGGATTCCGGTTTGTTTCTGTTTTCATAGTATCAAAGTAGATGACTGAGGGATTTTTCGCAAGGGTGATCCGGATTTTTCCATGGTCCCGGGGCAGGGGTGATGGAAAAGCCGGTCCGCGAGCGATTGGAGCGGAAACCCTGCAGCCCGCCCAGCGGCCGCCCGGCGATCGGCAGGGAGCCGGAAGGCGGCCGCGTCCTCCATTGTCCGGGGGCGGGCGAAGCGTTGGAGCGGAAAGCGCGGTCCCGGCCCGGCAGTGTTCGGGCCGGGACGCGGAAGAGAAAAAGGTGCTGCGGAGCGGAGGGCCTGGAGACGGAGCGGATCGGGAGATTCCGGGGTGCGGGCGGAAACAGGGAGATCAGTCTTCCTTTTCAGGAATGTTGAACTTGTGACTCTGAAAGCGTTCGCCGCCGACCCAGAGGTCGATTTTAATGCCTTTGTCGATCCGGCTGACGTCGGAGTGCTTGACCTGCCAGCCGAGGAGATCGAGGCGGGAGTTGCCGAGGAGGTCCTGGCCGGTCATGGCGCCGTAATAGCTGGCGAGTTCGGGGCGCTTGCTGGAGTTGAGGTCTTTTTCGATGCGCTGGAGTTCCTCGTCGCTGTGTTCGTTGTCATCCATGAAGCTGAGGTGCAGGCCGTCCTCTTCCTGATGGAGGGAGATGACCATGCGGCAGGGGTCGGAGTCGAGGATGTAGGCGGAAATGCCGCTGATGAGGTGGACCAGATATTCGTTACGTTTCATGTCTGTCAATCTCCTGTGAATTTTTGTACGTCTGTTTTCGTGGTCTCGTACCACTGGATAACGGCGACGATCAGGGCGGCGGTGAGGCCGCCGGCGAAACCATTATTGTAGAGATTCATGGCGCCGTGCCATGAACCGGTGAAGGAAACCATGATGAGGTGGATGAAACCCGCGATGAACCCTACGATCGGACCGAATTGTCCGGCCAGGGGACCGAGGGTGGTCGAAAAAATTGCCGCCAGGACAGGGCCGGGAGCGGTGAGGGGCATTCCGAAGAGGAGGGTGCTGGCGACTACTCCTGCCAGGATGGGCCAGGAATTTCTGAGATGGGTGCCGAAGGCGGCGAAACCCATGACGGTGAAGAATCCCCCGATAACCGGTCCGTTGAAATCGGCGCCGATGGTGTAGACATAGGCGGTTCCGAGTATGCCGATAACCCCGCTGTTGATAAGGGCTCCTCCGACGGATTCCATTTCCATGAAATCGGAGGGAAGTCGTCCGGAATGTTTCTGAATTGCGATAAAGTCTCCGAGAGCCTTCTTTTTGCCGATGATCAGTCCCGCAATGATGAGTATGAGAGAGAGTACGGGAGTGATGAGGACCGGTACGAGGGACCCGCCGCTGTACCAGGCGAGGGCGGCAGAGTAGGTATGACCGCCGGCCTTGATGGCTGAAGCGGCGAAGAGCCCGAGAAATCCGCAGGTAAGGCCCATGTTGTAGAGGTTGTAGCCCTGGTGCAGGTGCAGCATGGCAACCGCGGCCGCGGGCAAAAGGAACCCGACGAAGGTCCCTCCGGCGACGGCAAGAACGACGGATGCCGCGTAGGGAAGACCGAGTTCGAAGGCCAGGGTGCTGACCAGGGGACCGAGGGCGGTACCGAACAGCGCAATGATGATGTACTGGCTGAAGGTTTTTCCGGCGTAGCGGCCGGCGAGAAAAACACCGAAGAGGATCGGCAGGATGTTGAAGGGAGTCTTCCCGAAAAGTCCGAAACCGATCAGGGTGAAAACGGCCGCGTAGGTCGGTCCGGACAGGCTGACTCCTGTTGCAAGGACCAGGACGAGCCCGATGATTCCGACCGCCGCTCCGTTCAGCAGGGCGGCGCCGAGCCCCCGGATTTCGATGAAGTCGTTGATCAGTCTGGCCGGGTGCAGCTGGAGTTCGAGAAAACCGGCAGCGGCCGTCCGGGGCCCGTCCGTCGCGAGGCCCGTTATGATGAGCAGCGAAATCGTCAGGAGCAGCAGGCCGAGCAGAAATCTGTGCTGTGTATCCATGGGCTAAAGGATAATGGCGGCGCCGGTATTGTCAAGCTTTTTTAATTAAAACCCGGGCCCGGACAGGGGGGATTCGTCGGGCTGTGCGGGGGGAGCGTCGGGTGGGCGGGAACGGGGGGCGCCCGGCAATCGGGAGTGGCCGGACTGGAAAGATTATATCGTGAAAGTCAGGGCCGGAAGGTCCAGGACGGTGCAGCCGGTCCCGTATGAAGATCAATACAGCCCTGTGAAATTCCCGATCACGAAAATGGTGCCGGCGACGATAACGCTGGCGACGATTGTCATGAAGACCCCGGCCACGGCCATGTCCTTGATGGAGAAATAACCGGCGGAGTAGGGGATGACATTCGTGGGGGTGCTGGTTACCAGAATGAAGGCCATGCTGGTGGTCAGAGCGGCGGGGATCGAGATGCTGAGGGGGTCGATACCGATGTTCTGGGCCAGAGTGATCATGATCGGAATAATGATGGTGGCGGTGACGGTGTTGCTGGAAAAGGCAATCTTGAGAAAAGAGATGATCAGCACGACGAGGAAAACCTGCATGAAGGGATGCAGAGCGCCGATACCGCCGAGAAAGACCACAGCCAGCCAGCCGGCGGCGCCGGTTTCATAGATCATCATCCCGATGGAAATACCGGTCACGATCAGAAGGATGCTGCTCCAGGAGATCTCCTTTTCGACTTCGTTCCAGCTGATGTTGCTGACTTTCGGAAAGAAGAAAAGCGCACCGGTGAAAAGAACGGGCATCGAGATGGGTATAGAGATTCCGAGCCACTTCTCGAAGAGCGGGGTGGTGAGCCACAGGAAGACGGTGATCAGAAATATAACCATGGTGAGCTTTTCCTCCCTGCCCATGACAGGCAGGGCTTCGTATTCGGCGTGGAGTTCTTCACGGGTTTTTTGCAGGCGCTTCATTTCGGGCTTGAAGAAGAGCATGATCATCCCCCAGGTCGGCAGGAGCAGCAGAAATCCCGCCGGTACGCCGTACAGCATCCAGCCGGCGAAGCTGAGATCCACTCCAGCCATTTCCTTGAGAAAGCCTATGGCCAGGGGATTGGGTCCTGCCCCTGAAGGAGCCGTGATGCCGCCGATGATGGGGCCCCACGCACAGGAGATCATCAGGGCCTTGCCGAAGTTGCTCTTCATCGGGGTGACCCCCTCTTCCTTGAGGATCGATACGCCGAGGGGCATCAGCATGGCCGCGACCGCGGTATTGGTGATCCACATGGATAGCAGTGCGCCTACAACCAGGAAACCGAGTATAATGATGCTGGTGCGGTTCCCTGTTTTTGAAAGCAGATATACTGATATACGGTTACCGAGACCTGATCGGGTGATAAACGAGGAGAGGGTCAGAACCCCGATGAAGAAGATGAAGATGTGATTGCCGAAGCCGACCATCACGATGTCCTTGAACGTGTCAACCTTGAAAAGGGCCAGGAGAAAGATGCTGAGCAGGCCCGTTATATGAAACGGAACTGCCTCGGTCATCCAGAGAACCAACGCGAAAAGGAGGATTCCCATTGCTGTCTGTCCGCTGACCGAAAGGGTCGCGTCTCCGACTGTCCTGACTGCCTCGGGCAGGGGAAAGAGGACCGCTGTGAGAGCGGCGGCGAAGGCAACGGCCAGGAAAATCATCCGGGTTGTGGGGGAGGGGGCGGTGCCGATTTTTTTTGGTGCTGTGCTCATGATCTATCTCCTCTCTGATAGTATGGGGCGCCGGCAGGTTCTCCACGTTTGTACTTGCCGGGGGGCACCCTGTTGAAAACGGGCATACCCGCGATCCTTGGGGGATGAAACGGGTATACCGCAATATCCGGACCGTCATCGGTGGCCCGGCTCTCTTGCTGTTGCAGTCTCTATTGCTGCTTCAGTTTCTAGTGCTTTTTCAGAATCTCCCGCAGGAGGCTTCCGACAATCCGCGGCCGTTCGGCTACCCGGGCGCCGGCTTTTTCAAGGGCGGTGATCTTGTCCTTCACCGATCCCGTGCCTCCGCTGACGATGGCGCCGGCGTGGCCCATTCTCTTGCCTTCGGGGGCGGTCCGTCCGCCGAGAAAAGCAACCAGGGGTTTCGTAAAGCTGCCGCTTTCGATGGCGGCGGCTACCTCCTCCTCCATGGTCCCGCCGAGTTCGCCGATGATCACGACGGCGTCGGTTTCCGGGTCGTCCTGGTAGAAGGGCAGCATTTCCGCGAAGCGCACCCCTGGAACCGGATCTCCTCCAACTCCGATGAGGGTGGATACTCCGAATCCGGCTTCGACGACCATCGAGGTGACTTCGTTGGTGAGGGAACCGCTGCGGGTCATGACTCCGATCCGGCCTGGGGTGTATACCCGTTCGATCCAGTACGGAAAGAAGCCCATCATGGCCTTGCCCGGTGAAATGACACCGGAGGTGTTTCCCCCGACCACGAGGGCTTTTTGTGAGAGCGCCGCCCGGCGGATCTGTACCGCGTCATGGACGGGTATGCCGTCGGCGACGGTGACTATCTTTTTGATTCCGGCGTCGAGGGCTTCGAAGACGGCGTCTTTGGTGAACTTCGGCGGTACGAAGAGCATGGATGCGTCGATTTCGTGTGATCCGGCTGCCCGCTTCACAGAGTGATAGACCGGGATTCCCTCGACGGTCTGACCTTCTTTGCCGGGAGTGACCCCCGCAATAATGTTCGTTCCCATGTCCTGCATGTGTTTCGTCCAGTAGGAGCCTTCTTTTCCGGTGATGCCCTGGATGAGGACCCTGGTGTTTTGGTCGATGTAGATGCTCATGCCTCACCTCTCTTTGCAATGGCCACCGCTTCGCGGACTGCCTCTTCGGTGTCGAATATCGGTTTGAGTCCCGCCCCTTCGAGAATCTTCACTGCGCGGTCTTCGTTGGTGCCGCGGATACAGGTCACGATGGGCCGGTCAGGCTGCAGTTTTTCGATGGCTTCGACTATGCCCTCGGCCATGACGTCGGCCCGCGCAATGGTGCCGAAAGTTACGACCAGGATCACCTTGGAGGGATTCTTCAGGCAGAGTTCCATGGCCCGGACTGCCCGGCGGTAATTCGGCCCGCCAAACTCGAGGTAGTTGGCGATGCTGCCGCCCTCGTAGTTGATCAGATCGTACACCGTGGTGGTCAGTCCGGCGCCGGCGCACATGAGCCCGATGTCTCCATCGAACTGCAGGTAGGGTATGCCGTCGACGGCAGCTTCGTACTCGGCGTCGCTGCTGAAGAGTTCCCGGGTAATCCGGTATTCCTTCTGCCGGAAGGCCGAGTTGTCGTCGATCGAGAGCTTCGCGTCGCCGGCGACGACGGCGCCGTCGCCGGTGATGAAGAGGGGATTGATTTCAGCCAGTTCCGCGTCGTACCGGGAGAATACCTGGTGGAGGGACATCAGGATTTTTACAAGCTGTTTGGCGGTGTCGCCTGAAAGACCCATGTCATAGGCTACGCTCCTTGCCCGAAACGGCTCGAGACCGCGGGTGAGGTCGAAGCGTTCGCGCACAATGGCTTCCGGTTTCTCCTTCGCGAGGGTTTCAATTTCAACCCCTCCCTCAGCACAGGCGATAATCATGCCCCGGGCCTTGACCGGGTCGATGGTGATAGAGAGGTAAAGTTCCTTATCGATATTGACCGCCTCTTCGACCAGAAGTATGCGGACTCCTTCCGGACGGCCGAAGAGTTCAGCTGATATGTCGGCGATCTCCTCTTCAGTGCGGGCGATTTTGATGAGGCCGGCCTTTCCGCGGCCGCCCTGCAGGAGCTGAGATTTCAGCACGCAGGGAAGACCGACCTCCTTTCCCGCGGAGACCGCCTCATCGACGGTCTGTGCAAGCCGGCTCTGCGGTACCGGGATGCCCTTCTCGCGAAAGACTTCCTTGGCCTGGTATTCGAAGAGCTTCATGCGTTTCCTCCACTGCCAGCCGCGCCGGCGCCGGCAGGGTCGGTGTGCGCGCCGTTTTTGCTGCCGCCTGCTGATCCGCTATTCGGACCGCCGCGGCGCTTGCGGAAGTCTCCCCAGATCTCTTCGTCGGTCGGTTTTTTCGGGGGGAAGGGTTCGGAGACCCAGGTGATATTAAGGAAGTGCTTGTAGTTGATATTTTCGGTGGTGATATTGCCTCCCCACGTTCCGCAGCCGAGGGTTACGGTTGACGGCATCCCGTTGAAAAAGTTGCCGCCGTTGGCGGGGGCCTGGGGCTGTCTGATCATGATCCGGCTGGTGTGCATTTCGAGACTCATCTGCTCGATGTATTCCCGGTTGAAGGTGTGGATACCGCAGGAGTGTCCGCGGCCGGCGTGATCGGTGACTGCCTTCAGCAGATCGAGTCCTTCCCTGAAACTGTCGTAGGAAAAGACCGTGAGCACCGGTGAGAGTTTTTCTCCGGTGAACCGGTCCTGTTCGACGGGAATCGATCCCTCTACCATAAGAATACTGGTGTTTTCGGGAACTGTCAGGCCTGCGTCGGCTGCAATTTTCTGTGCCGACTGGGCGATGATCTTGGGATTGATGGTAATATGCCCCTTCTTATTAGGGGTCCATATCCAGCTTTCAAGCTGTTTTTTTTCTTCCTGACTGCAGAGATAGGCCCCGTTTCTTTTAAATGCTTCGATTGTCTTGTCATATACCGATTTCTGAACGATGACGGAGTTTTCACTCGAGCAGCTGGTCGCGTAGTCGAAGGTCTTGCTCAATGACACCTTGGCAACAGCGTCGTCGATATCGGCGTCTTCGGCGATGATCTGAACGGAATTACCCGGTCCGACGCCGTAGGCGGGAGTTCCGCTTGAGTAGGCTGCCTTGACCATCGCGCCTCCACCGGTGGCAAGAACGATGTCCACCTGCCGCATCAGCTCTGCGGTCATCTCGATGGAGGGCTCCTCTATGATCTGGATGAGGTCCTCAGGAGCTCCGACTTTATTCAGTCCTGCCCGCATGAAATCGACAGCGAGTTTTGATGACTTTTTCGCTTTGGGATGGGGTGCAAAGATGACGGCATTTCTGCCTTTCAGGACCGTGACGGCGTTGCTGCCGGGGGTTGCGGTCGGATTCGTGACTGGAGTGAGGGCCCCCACGACGCCGACGGGTTTGGCGTATTTTCTGATCTTTTTCTCGGGATCCTCTTCGATGAGACCCACCGATTTAGCCCCCTTGATATCGGCGACTACTCCGAGGATCTTGCCTTTGTGCTTCTTGATCTTGTCAGCCACATTTCCCATGCCGGTTTCTTCCACCGCCAGTTCGGCCAGCTGCCTGATGTTGTTGTCCTCGTAGACTTCCCAGGCGATGGACAGACAAACATCGTCTACCTGCTGCTGGCTGTAATTGGCCGCTACTTCCTGGGCGGTCCGTGCTCGGTCTACCAGGTCTGCAATATACCGTACATCATGTTCACTTCCTGCCATATCTTCGCTCCTCTTTCATCAAAGTCTCATATCTCATACTGAATTGCATCTCACCGGTCTGATTTCTAAAATGGTTTTCTTTTCCGCACCTGCATTTGCACCCGTCCCGGAATTTTCTCTGTACCGGCCATATTTACGACCGGGCGGATTTTTATTTAAAATTCTTTTTTTCTATTGCTACTACCTGGTTGAAGGCGTTGGTTAAAAAATCCTTTTTAAATTCCATTTTCTGGGTGAACTCCAT
>Ga0272441_10003105_pt1 | contig 32308 bp, 24 predicted proteins | sample SSMProp6N_FD_193582 | JGI IMG/M metagenome (GOLD analysis project Ga0272441, IMG submission 193582) | Marine sediment archaeal communities from Little Sippewissett salt marsh, Falmouth, MA, United States - SSM-Prop-6N | ecosystem: Environmental > Aquatic > Marine > Wetlands > Sediment ... | reverse complement strand
ACCGGGACCTCGAACACATGGCCGAAGAAGGGGACTTCCGAGAGGACCTGTACTATCGCCTCAACGTGATTCCCCTCATGATGCCGGCGTTGCGGGACCGCCTCGACGACATTCCATTGCTTGCGCGCCACTTTGTCGCCGCCCACGCAGAAAAACTGGGGCGCGGCGACCTGGAGATTGACCCCGAAGCCCAAGATGCACTGTCCAGATATCGATGGCCGGGAAACGTGCGCGAGTTGGAGAACGCCATGGAACGCGCCGTGGCGTTGTGCGATGGGAATCACATCGGAATCGAGGACCTGCCCCGCAATATCCAGAACTTCGTCGCCGTACCCCCAGAAGACAGCACGCAACTGCCGGAGGACGGCGTCGATCTTGAAACGCTTGTTGCCGAGATCGAGGTCAACCTGATTAGACAGGCCTTGGCGCGGAGCAGGTATTCCCAAAAACGCGCCGCCAGTCTGCTCGGCCTCACCGCCCGATCGTTGCGCTACCGCCTTCAAAAGTACCATCTTGAGTCTGGGTAGCAACACCGGTCAGCATTCTGTGAGCAGGGGTTGCCAATACGCGGCAGCACGAACCATAAAAACCCGTAAACCCCGAATACTTGAAATTTGGTCCGCTTTGACTGTTCGTGGGCGCAGGTGCTAGAATCCAACGCTTCATGGTCTGGGTTGTTCGGCGTATGAGGCCATACGCCCCGCGTCACCGGTGGTACGTCTTTCTAGGAAAGGTCTCCAATGTTTCTCGGCAGTAAATCCAGCGACACTGTTTTCAATGTTTTCGACATCGGGCTTCACGAATTGATCCAAGAATCGGGCATGCCTGCCGAAGTGCATTTCAAAACCCGCGATTGCGAAATGCACGCCAAAGGTGCTGACCTGTCCAAACGGATCGACAATCTGCAGATTAGCTTCTCGCTAAAAGAAGGCGTGGACCCGCAGGACCTGCACGCCGCCATGGAGGGTTCGAAGGTCGGTGGCCGCGTTCGCACCGAGAACGGGACGTGTTTGCTCGTTCTGCCCGCCTTTGAATGGCGGCACGTTCCGCACCTCAAACCCATCGACCAGATGGTGGAAGACTTCGCGCTGCATTCCGTTCGCTCGCAGTCGTGGGATGTGCAGGTCTTGGAATACGTGGCGCACGCACTCAACATCAACCGCATGATCGAAGAGATGCAGAACCAGAATGCATCAGACCTGCATCTGCGCGCGGGGTCGCGCCCGTATACACGCGTGGACAATGACCTGCAGGTTCTGGACCTGCCGGTGCTCACCGCCGCCGACTTGGAGGAGATCACCCACCAACTGGGCAGCGAAGACGAATTCGACCGGCTCCAGGCCGAGCGTGAAACGAGTTGGCAATTCCACGCCGCGGGCGTGGGCTACCTTCGTGTGAGTGGTTACTATAAGCAGAGCGCCCTGGCCCTGGCCATCCGTTTGATCCCTGAGGCCCCCGTACCATTTGACGATCTCAATATCCCATTGGTTGTGCGCGGTGTCGCAGACTTACCGCGCGGCCTTCTCCTCGTGGCTGGCATTACGGGCAGCGGGAAGTCCACGACGCTCGCGTCCATGGTGGATTACATCAACCAAACCCGTCAAGCGCACATCATTACGGTTGAAGACCCTATCGAGTACGTGTACCACGACAACAAAAGCATTATTTCCCAGCGCCAGATTGGGCGGGATACGTTCTCGTTCCCGAATGCGTTGCGCGGGGCTTTGCGCGAAGATCCCGACGTCATCCTGGTGGGGGAAATGCGGGACATGGAGACGATCCGCGCAGCGGTCAGCGCCGCGGAGACCGGCCACCTCGTATTCAGCACCCTCCACACCACGACCGCGGTCGATACGGTCAATCGCGTGATCAGCTATTTCCCGCAGAACGAACGCGACCTCATCCGCCAGGAGTTGGCGTACTCGTTGCGCGGCGTGGTCTGTCAGCGCCTGCTCCGGAAAAAGGGCGGCGGCCGTGTTCCCGCGGTTGAGATTCTCTTGGGCGGCAAGCCTATCGTGCGTGACGCCATTCTCGAAGGGGAACTGGATAAGCTGCACGGCATTATCGAGATAGACACCGAGATGAAGACCTTTGACCAACACGCCGTCGAGCTTTATCAGGCCGGGAAGGTGACCAAGGAAGAAGCGATCAGTGCGTGCAGCAACGAAGAAGCCTTCCAGCGCGTCATCTCCGGCATCCAGTCCTCGGAAGGCCGCAAGATACTCTCATAGCCGCCCGGCGTCAGACTCGCAGGCAGCCTTCCCGTTTTCCAAGCGCAATATTTGCGGGAAAATCGCAGGGGCACGTGAGAGGCGCCGCTTGTCCGCAAGGACAGGAAGTCATTCCATGATGGTTTGAACCGGCGTGTCCGGCTTCGATTCCCCCCCACCCAGACGCTCCTCTCTCTTCGCCAATTCATCCGGGGCCGCCCCGCGCGTCTCTGCTTCGCTAAGATATCGGCGTGCGGTCGCAGGGTCGTTGGCGCTCAGGGCTCTATCGCAAAGACGGAGCCACGGGGTCGGGTCTGAGCGGTCCGCTTCAGTTGCGCGCCGCAGGTAGTCGTTCGCCCGCTGGCCTTGCTGCAACTCGAGGGCGAGTTCGGCCAGGACTATCAACGCCGTCGAGCCGGCTTCCGCGCCGCCGGGCCGACTCTCCAGGTAGCGCTGGGCCGCGTCCCAGAGCCCGTGAGCGGCGCATGTGCGCGCCAGCTCCTTCCAGGCTGAGTCGACATCGTCAGGGCGGGGCGGCGGCGTGGGCCATTCCTCGATGAAGCCTTCGGCGCCGTCCATCATGGCCTGGGCGTAGCCCATCAGGACCCATACGGCGAAGTCCTCCGTCCCCTGGCGGAGCAGCACATCCAGAATGTACGCGGCCTCAAGCGGTTGTCCACGCAGCATGTGCACTCTGGCCCGAATCTTGAGGGCTGCTGGATCCGACGGATCTTTGCGCAAGAGCGCGGCCGCCTCCTGTTCCATCTCCTTGACGCGCTTGAGGGTCGCGCGGACGTTATCGAGTAGGGTGGCCAAGGGTGCCGCTTGGTCGGTTCCCACGGCACGCGCCAAGAGGGGCTCGGCCTCTTCGATGGCGCCGATTTGGACCAGCGCGCTCGCATATCGTTTGAGCGAGGGGCCTTCCAGTGGACCGAATCGCTCGGCCCGCCGGTAGTAATCGAGTGCGCGCAGGAGGTCGTTGCGGTGACCGGTGCGGCCGGCCTTCTCGGCAAGGGCGTCGGCCAGAAGGACGGTGCACCTCGGGTTGTCGAGGTCTGACTCAAGCGCACGCCGCCACGTGTGCAACGCTTCGTCGAGGCGCCCTGTCCGTTGGAGCGCAATGCCCAGATCGACGCGCGTCTCGGTCTCTTGCCCGTTCGGGGCGAGCTCAACGGCGCGGCGCAACTGGTTTACGGCCACCTCCGCCTGCCCGGGAACGTCGCGCTCCGTCGCCAGCAACGCGCGGCCGAGATACCGGGGGGGGCGCGGCGATTCGGGCGCCTTTTGAGCCGCATCCGACCAAAGCAGGATCTCCCCCTGCCAGTCCATCGTGCGTATGTAGGTGGCCGCACCGGCCGCCAGGAGCAGCGCGGCAACGGCGATCCCCGCAAGCATCCGAGGCAGAGGGGCAAAGAGCGGGGGGCCGGTGAGGACGCTGAAAAACCATGGCACCAGGATGGCAACCCCGGCCAACGCCAGATACGCATGCCGTTCGACCAGCATCGGCTCTCGCACCGACGCGCAGACAATCGAAACGGCGTACCAGAACAGCGCGAATCCGGCAAGAGAGCGCTTCCATACCAGGAATACCGCCAGAATAAGGAGCCCGGCTATTGCGCCAAACGCCAGTGCGCCGGAGGAACCGGCCGTCGTATGGTCGACACTCAAACCATACGGCGCTACCGTCATCCTCAGATAACCCAGAAGCGCACCTGCATCGGGTCTATGAAGCGGGAAGGCATCGGCGGACAAGGTCTGTGGGGTCGCGGCCACGCGTACCGCTACGAGCACCAGCAACATCGCCCAATACGGACTGTGCATCAGCAGACGCCTGCCAAAGGAGCGTTTCCCGTGCACGACGTAATCAAGCGCCAGCAGGATGGCCGGCAGTATGATCGCGGTTTCCTCGCAGGTCCAGGCAACCATGAACGCCAGAACGGACAGTGCAAGCGGACCTGCGCGGAGGCCGGCCCTTGCGTTCGGGTCGTCCATGGTGGACGGCGTCTCCTCTCCCAGGTCGTGTCTTTGACACGTCGTTGCTCGAAGAAAGAGCAGCAGAGAAGCAAGGGAAAAAGACGTGGCCAGAAGCCCGGCACGCCCGACAATGTAGTTCACGCTCTCCGTGTTCAACGGGTGCACCAGGAGCACCAGTCCCGCCAGCATGGCGACGGCTTCGGGAACCTTCCCCGCAAACAAGCGGCGGCACAGCAGATATAGCAGGATGCCATTTAAGAGGTGCAGCAGCAGGTTAACGGCATGAAATGCGGCGCTGCTGTGCGGCGATATCGCCCAGTTCAAGGCATAGGTCAGCATGGTCAAGGGCTGCGGAGACTGCGGGTCCAGTGCGTTGGGAAATGTGGTCAGGGCGTGGAGCGCGGTGTTGTCGCGGATGAGGCGTTGGTCGTCGGCGTGAAATGGAATGCCGAAGATGCTGGCATACGCGATCCCTCCCGCGATGATGATCAGGAACGCGCACACCCATACCTGGGCGGTCTCGACGCCCTTCTCGCCTTGCAGGACCGGTTTGGCCACTCGTTCGTCAAGAGGGGCGCCCCCTGCGGTTTCTTGCTCAGGGGCGACGTTGTCACCGTCGTGATTGGTCGTTTCTTCGGTCAATGCGCGCTCCCCTCTTGACACCAGACAGCCGCTAATACGGCGCGATTATAGGGCAAGTGCGGCCGGTCATCCAAGGCGCTGTTCGGTTGACTCTTCTTGCTGTGCCAGAAGCACGATGCCAATCAGGGCCGCCAACGCAACGGCGAGGCCGACGCGGCCCCATGTACGCGCGGGTGACCGTTCCGCGCGCAACACCGCGGCGTGCGCATTCGCGGGAGCCGGCTCGCCTTGCGAAAGCACCCATGCCCCTACGCGTACCGAATCATCCGGGGCAATCGATACCGCGCGCTGTTCACCGGTCGCGCCTTCCACGACCGCAAGGTCATAGCGGACACAGGGCGGCTGGGTAATCCGCGCATACTGGAGAAGGGCGTCGTCCACACGCACGGCTTCGCCTTGGCGAAGACGCAATGTGCGCGAAGGCGAGTGCAGCACCGCTTCGTACAGCGGCGAATCCTCGGCCAGGATGGGCACCGCCTGCGCCAGCGCCTGGTCCAGGCGCAACTCATAGGGCGACCCCTCGGGCCGCCAAGCCTCGCCCGCGGTTAAGGTCTTCGTGCCGCAAAGTCGTTGGCCGTGGTGTACGGCGGCGAGGGCGGCGCCGTCGTGGAAGGCGCAGAAGAGCACGACCGTCTCGAGCTGGGAAGGATACTCGAACTTGAGAAGGGCGTCGGCAAGCCCATGGTTTGCCGTCGCCCACACGGCCCGAGTTTGGCCCGCCTTTTCGATCTGCACCTGAATTGCCGGCTGCACCGTTTCAGATGTGGCGTGCTTTTCGTCAAGGCGCATCAACGTAACGGTTGTGCCATCGGAGAGCGTGGCGCCCGTGCCGGGCAAGAACGACTGAAACCAGTTGACGGCCGGTCCGTCTACCGCGCCCCAGCGGGCCGATTCGATGCCGGGAAGCCCCGCGTCCGCCGCTTGGCGGGCCGCGGTCTCGGAGTCGAACCAGGACAGGTGAACGGCTATTTGGGGTTCGATGCGCAGCCACCGGTCTGCCGGGAGGAAAAGGCCTTGCGTCCAGGACTCGCTGGGCCGCCGTAAGGAGAACACGGCCATAGGCGTGCCGCGATGGTCGCGAAGCAGGCCGGACCATTTCCGGATGGCGGCAACGTCGAAGGAGTGACCGTCGAGGTCGAGCGTGTCGCCCGGGGTGAGCTGGATCCTCTTCTTCGCCTGAGGAGAGGTGAGGTGGAGGATATTGCTTGCCACTTCTTCCTTGAGGACCTCGACATGATCCAGCTGCACTGAGAATGGCAGACGCGCCGCGTCGTAGCAGAGCGAAGTGTCCAGGACTCGCTGCCAGGTTGGCGGGTCTTCAAAGGGAAGGGACGCCGCGGCGAGCGAGCGCAGGATCGCGTTTTCCTCCCGGCCGAACTGGAGCGGCAGGCGTCCGCCTGTCGCCGGTCGCACGGCCACATGCTCAGACGCGTTGAGCGCGACACGCAGTTCTCCGCCGAAGAACTGGAGCCGGCGATAGGCCTCCCCGCCGACCGCTACCAATAGACCGAGGCAGCCGAGCACGGCCAGGAGTCTGACGGCGATTGACGACTTCACGGCAGCTCCATTGCGGCTATGTATCCGCGCTTCATTGCACACACACCAAGGGCATGACGGGCATTATGTCTTAGGTCGCGCGCTTTTGACAACGCAACGGAAGAGCGCAACCGGCCGCGCTCGGGGACTGGCGCTTGGGTGAGTCCCTTTTTTGCTCGGGTTTGAGTTTGCACCAAGCGGCCCGTTAGGATGCCTTTCAACCGAGTGGGATTCGGGAGTGGACCATGGGTCCCAATGCCAACCATTTGCTTTCTATTGTGGTTCCTGTCTTCAACGAGCAGGACTCGCTTCGCCAGCTCTACGTTGAGGTTACCAAGGCATTGCGGGACCTTTCGTACGAGATCATTCTGGTTGACGACGGGAGTACGGACGGGTCAGCCGATGCGGCCCGCGCCTTGCATGCCGATGACCCGGAGCATGTGCGCGTTATCCTGCTGCGGCGCAATTTCGGCCAGACGGCCGCGTTGGCGGCAGGGCTGAACGCAGCGCGGGGCGACATCATCATCCCCATGGACGGCGATCTGCAGAACGATCCCGCGGACATCCCGCGGCTGCTCGAGAAGATCGAGGAAGGCTACGATGTGGTCAGCGGTTGGCGGGCGCATCGGAAGGACGCGCTGGTTTCGCGCAGGCTGCCTTCGGTGGTCGCCAACACGTTGATCTCGTGGATCACGGGCGTAAAACTGCATGATTATGGGTGCACGCTCAAGGCCTACCATCGCAGCGTTATCGAGCACCTGAACATCTACGGCGAACAGCACCGGTTCCTGCCGGCGCTCGCCAGTTGGGCCGGGGCCAAGGTGACGGAACTCGAGGTCAACCACCGGCCGCGGCGATTCGGGCAGTCGAAGTACGGGATCAACCGCACGACGCGCGTTCTGCTCGACCTCATTACGGTCAAGTTCCTGCTCTCCTATTCGACCAAGCCCATGCAGGTCTTCGGCAAGTGGGGGTTCTACTCAATCTTTCTGGGCGCTGTGGCCGCGGTGCTTACGGTCGCGCTGAAGCTGCTCAAGAATCAGGACATCACGGGCAATCCGTGGATGTACATCTGCATCTTCTTCACGCTCGGCGGGCTGCAATTGATCGGCATGGGTTTGCTTGGCGAGATCAATGTCCGGACGTACTATGAGAGTCAGAAGAAGCCGATCTACACGATCCGGGAAACGCTCGGCATCGACCAGAATGGGCGCGTTTGAATGGTGTGGGACAGCCGCCCCCGGCTGTCGAGTCGCCCCTCAGAGACCCAGGTCGTCCATGACCTTTTCTTGTTGCGCGTTGCGGCCCTGGGTGGCGTCGCGTAGCTTACGGCGCCCATAGCCGCCCACGGCGCTGGATCCGGCGTTGCTCATGCTGTTCAGTTCTTTTTGGACGGCCATGCCGGTCATGACCTCGCCCATCGGGCCCACGCCTGCGCCCCCGCCGCCTTGCGCTCGGCCTGCTTGCCTGCCCTGATGCTGCGGTGCCGGAGGTGCGGCCCCCTGCCCGGCCACCTCGGAAGGATGCAAGAGTGCGCCGGTTTGAGGGTAGTAGACAAAATCCTGGCCCGAATCCGTCTTGGGGAGGGCTGTGAGATAGGTGGGCACGAGGGCCTGAAGGGAGGGCGGATAGTATCCGGTGGTCCGGCCATAGCGATCCATGCTTTGGCGAATGTCCGTCATCTTCCTGACGTCGCCGGGGGTGATCTGTCCTGGCGGCGTGGGCGGCTGGGACGCGGCGGCCCCCTCCAGCAACTTGCCGGTGGCCGGGTCGTAGCCATAAGGGGTCCCATCGCTCTGGGCCGGTAGGCTGGCGAGGTATCCGGGGACGAGCTCGTCGAGCGATGCCGGGTAGTAGCCCTTTTCCGCAGTGTAGGTGTCGATGGCGCGCTGGATATTGACCCGGCCCATTGAACGACTCGCATTGCCGACCTGACGTTTGAGCGCCTTGGCCTGTTCGGCCTGCAACTCGCCCTGGATCGCCGTGGTGGTCAGCAGTTCAACGCCACAACCTGCACACACAAGCCCAAGCAGAGCAACAAGACCCATGCACCTTTGCATCGTTGCACCTCCTTGAGGAATTATAGCACAGCTTGCGCCCGTTGAGAGCGGCGTGGGCGCGAAGGGCGTGGGCGCGAAGGGCGTGGGCGCGAAGGTTAGGATTGTGGCCCAATCGGTGCTATACTGTGTAACAGCGCTATGTCGCGCGTTGTCTGTTTGCGGCCTTATGTGAACGAAAGGATCTTTCAAGATGAAACGCCTTGGCTTTACCCTCATTGAATTGCTGGTCGTGATTGCCATCATAGGCATCTTGGCGGCGATCCTGTTACCGGCGCTGTCCCGGGCGCGTGAGTCGGCCCGGCGGGCGAGTTGCCAGAACAACCTCAAGCAGTTTGGCCTCGTTTTCAAGATGTATGCGAACGAGGCTCGGGGGGGCGTGTTCCCCACGAACCAGTATCAGTTCTCCGGGTATCCCGGCGTCTGCCTGCTGACCCCAATGGTGGCCGGCGTCTATCCGGAATACGTCACCGACCCTGCCATCTATGTTTGCCCATCGAGTGCGCGGCACACGGTCGATGACATGTACCGCGATGGCACGTCCATTCTTGCTCCTGAGCACTACATGCAGTGGTGGCACGCGGCCGATTCGTACCTGTATTGGGGCTTCGTGTATGACCGGTGTGACAACAAGCCCGAGTACATGGAAGACGCCTCCACGTATGAGTCGTTGATCCACCAGATCAAGCCGGCCCTCGTGCTTCCCGCGGATGCGCAGATGCCCAGTCAGTTCATCCGGCATTGGATGGCCATGTTCTTGAGTCCGGGTGTGCTGAACTACATGTCGACCACTGGCTTGCCGCCAGACGTCGCTTTCAATGTCTTGGACAACCACATGACGTCCGACATGTTGTCGGGACACGGTAATGGCGGCGGGGACACGGTTCACCGTCTGGCCGAAGGCGCTGAGCGGTTCTGCATCACGGACATCTTCAATCCCGCCGCCTCGGCCATGGCCCAGAGCACGATCTGGGTGATGCACGATTGGATCTCGATGAACGCCAAGGAATTCAGCCACGTGCCCGGCGGGGCCAATGTGTTGTACATGGACGGGCACGTCGAGTTCTTGCGCTATCCGAACGAGAAGGCGCCCAGCATCCCGGCGCTGGCGATCGCCTCTGCGCTCCTATCGGGAGGTTGAGCCCCCACCCGTTGTCCAGCGGGCGAATGCCGGACTCGACTACGACCCGTAATAGGTCTTCAATGCGTCGACATAGGCCTCGGCAAAGGTCTGCCGCCATTCGGGATTGGCCAGGCGCTTGCAGTCGGTCTCGTTGGTGATGTTTGCGGACTCCACGAGGATCTTCGTCGGGATCTGGGTATTGCGCAACACGGTGGGCACGTACACCTGGCCGCCGTCCTGCCGGATCTGCGCCCGTATCCACGGGCCTTCAAGATGCCGCCGGATGCGCCGTTTACCTAGTGCTGCGATGAGGTCCTCGGCAAGGTTGCGGGACAGGGCCTCGTCGCGGCGTCGCTCCGCGGCCGTTGACGTGGCGCAGGGCTGCGCGCGCGCTTCTTGGAACCGCGCGTAGATGCTGCCCGGGGGGCGCTCCCGGTCGCGCCGGTACCTCGCCCCGGGGATGTAGATCATTGCGCCGCGCAATCGTGCGTTGAACAGGGCGTCGGTGTGAAAGCTCGTAAACACGATCTTGCGCGGGTCGGTCCCTTTTGACTGTTCCTCGCGGTAGATCCTGTTGGCCAGATACCAGCGCAGGTTTGCGGAGACCTTGGCGTCGGTGTTTTCGTAGTGCGGCGTGGTCAGGAGTTCCTCGTCCGTATCGTGGACAAACCGGCGGCAGTTTACGCAGGCATATCCCTGGCTTGGGTCGATTAGGGTCATGTAGACTTTGGCCTGGGTGCGCGCATCGAGGATTCTCTTGACCCGGCAGGCGATATCATAGTTGATCTCGTCTTCGTACAGCCCGTGCTCGGGTTTGGGCGCGCCGTGGTCGCGTCCGCCGTGCCCGGGGTCAATGACGACGACCACCCCGCTCAGGTCCTTCGAGTGCACGTGCTCTTTCCGCAGGCGCTTGGCCTCGATGATGGCCTGTTCATACTGCTCGCGCCGCTCGCTGCCTTCCGGGCGGAATTGGTCGGACAACATGTCGAGCGGGATCAACACCTTTTGTCCCGGTTTCATCTCGTGGACATCTCTGATGCCGCTGCGGCGCCGGATGACTTCGCATGCTTCCAGGATGGACGCGTTTTCGCTGTAATCCGTGAACCGGACGACGACGGCCGTGTAGAGCGCCTCGCCGGGCCTGAGGCGATAGAGGGCATACGCGCCCTGCGCATCGGTCCCATAGGCGAGTTCTTGGGCCGCGGCGCTTAGGTTTACGACCGGCTCGAGGTCCACGTACTCGTCGCGGGCCGCAGGCTTTGGCGTAAATGCCCTCATGGCGTCGGGAAGAAGCGGGGCCGGAATCAAGACCCGCTGACCCGGTTCGAGGGCAATATCCTCCTTGAGGTGCGCATTGCGCGGGTCGGCCAGCACCTTCCTGTAATTCGTGCCCCTACCGGTGACCCATTCGCACAGCGACCAGAGGGTCTCTTGGCCTTCCTCACCGCCGAACATTACCGTGTGCCACCAGCCGCACCCGTCGATCGCGTCCTGCTTGAATACGGCGAGAAGCACGTCGCGCTGGACTTGGGGCGCGAGCTGATCGTAGCGGATGGCCACGGCATTTCGCCCCTTGTACGTGGTCCACTGGTCGGGATCGGCGAGGTACTCCACGAGAAAAGCCCTGACGGCCTCGCCTTGGGGTAGACGGCATTCCAGGAACAGTTGACGCCCCCCGTGGAGTGCCGCGCAGACCCCGGGCGCCAAATGCTCGCGGACCACGGCCGTGCCTGCGGCATTGCCGGCCACCAAAGCCAAGGCGCACAAACCCACGATGGTCCTATGGATTCGCCTAAGCGAAGGCCTTTCCACTATACAATCCCCGGCGGCTAACTTAGCCTCTCTTCAACATATTGTAGATCAAAGCATGGCCAAAATACAATATGTAGTGGCTAAAGATGCGCGCGTCACGAAAGTTCTCAAGGACGAAAAGGACGGAAACGACCAAAGTGACGCGCATTCTGGGTCAGGCCTGTTGCGAGAGGGAGGGCACAAGTGTCTTGACAAAGCGCCGGCATGGGGACAAATTGACGATGGTCGCCGGATTTTGGTACGATGCGTCACCTTTTTTGCGCGAAGGCCGCCAAAAAACTGGAATTAGAAGTGAATAGGATCGTAATCGATATCGAACGGTGTAAAGGGTGCTGTCTGTGTGTTGAGGCGTGCCCGAGGGAGTTGATCGAGGTGAGCGATCATCCGAATGCGAGCGGCGCGTATCCGGCATGCTTCAAGGCCGACGGCAAGTGTACGGCGTGTGCGCTTTGCGCGACCATGTGCCCGGATGCGGCCATCGAGGTCTACCGGGAGGTCAAGGGCAAGAAAGCGGGCAAGGGCGCGGCCTAGCTGGGCGTGATTCCCGGCCTGTGGTTTGCGGTCCGCCAGGGTCCAGGTGGCAGACTCGTAGTCATTGTTTCATGGGTTTTCGATTCAAGGAGTTGCATGTCGTGGCGGAAAGGCCTGGTAAGAAACAACTTGTCAAGGGAAACGTCGCCCTTGCAGAAGGCGCGGTTCAGGCGGGATGCAAGTGCTATTTCGGGTATCCGATTACGCCGCAGAACGACGTGCCGGAGTACCTTTCGTGGCGGTTGCCGCAGGTGGGCGGCACCTTTCTCCAGGCGGAGAGCGAGGTCGCGAGCATCAACATGGTCATGGGGGCGGCCATGACGGGTACGCGCGCGATGACGAGTTCTTCGAGCCCCGGCATATCGCTGATGCAAGAGGGTATCTCGTTCCTTGCAGGGGATCAACTGCCCGCAGTGATCGTGAACATGGAGCGGTGCGGTCCGGGACTCGGCGGCATCAAGCCGACCCAGGGGGATTACTTCCAAGCGACGCGCGGCGGCGGCCATGGTGACTACCGGACATTGGTGCTGGCCCCGGCCAGTGTGCAGGAGTTGTTCGACCTGACGTTCTTGGCATTTGATCTGGCGGACAAGTACCGCAACCCGGTGCTTGTATTGGCCGATGCCATCCTCGGTCAGATCAAAGAGCCCGCGGTCCTCGAGCCTGAGCATCCGCCGCTCAAGACGGACAAGGCGTCGTGGACCTTGACGGGTGCCGCCGCCGAGCGGCCCATACATAACATTCGCAGCATGTACCTCGATGGGGATGACCAGGAGCAGCTCAACTACACGCTCAAGCAGAAATACGAGCGAATGGAGCGAGAAGAGCCGCGGTTTGAAGCCCGGTGGTGCGACGGTGCGGACTGCGCGGTGGTGGCGTTCGGGACGGCCGCGCGGATCGCGGTGTCGGCCATTCACGAAGCGCATGAGCAGGGGCTGCGTGTCGGGCTGTTTCGCCCTATCACGTTGTATCCCTTCCCGCAAGAGGCACTGCGGTCCCTCACGGAGTGGGTGAAGCGCATCCTGGTGTTCGAACTCAATACGGGCCAGATGCTCGAGGACGTCCGCGCGGTTGTCCCGCATGACGTGAGCGTGGCTTTCCATGGCCGGCCGGCCGGAGGATTGCCTACCGCGGACGAGATCCTCGGTAGAATAAAGGAGTTGTGATCGTGGCAACGAAGGTCTATGAACGGCCCAAAGCCCTGTTTGACGTGCCCACGCACTATTGCCCGGGATGCGGGCACGGCACGGCCCACAAGCTGGTCGCGGAGGCCATCGACCATTTCGATATCCGCGACCGTGCGGTCGGGATTGCTCCGGCGGGCTGCAGCGTGTTGATGTACAAATACATCGACGTGGACACCGCTGAGTCGGCGCACGGGCGTGCCTTGGCCGTGGCCACGGGGTTGAAGCGCGCCAACCCCGGCCTGATCGTGTTTACGTACCAAGGGGACGGGGACTTGGCGAGCATTGGGCTCTGCGAGACGATTCACGCGGCCAACCGCGGCGAGAAGGTGCCGGTGATCTTCATCAACAACGCAGTGTACGGGATGACGGGCGGCCAAATGGCCCCGACCACCCTCGTCGGCCAGAAGACGACCACGACCCCCGCGGGCCGCAACGCCGACCACGAGGGGCCGCCGCTGAAGATGTGCGAGATGCTTGCGCCCCTTGAAGGGGTGGTGTACTGCGAACGTGTGGCCCTGTTTGACGCCAAACAGGTGCGCCGGGCGCGAAAGGCGATCTTCCGTGCGTTTGAGATTCAACTTGCCGGGGGCGGTTTCGCGTTCGTCGAGGTGCTGTCGGCCTGCGTGACCAACCTGCGAATGACTCCCCTGGCTGCCAACCGGTGGGTGAAGGACGAGATGTGCGCGGTGTTCCCGCTGGGGCTATTCAAGGATGAGGGTCCGCGCCTGGATGACGGCATGGCCGAGGTCGAGCCGGCGGCCGTTGAGGAAGGAACCTTCCATGCTGTGTGAAATCGTGACCGCGGGATTCGGCGGGCAAGGCATTCTGTTTCTCGGCGACACCCTCGCGCAGGCCGCGCTCACCGAAGGCAAGCACGTGACGTACCTTCCCACCTACGGGGTGGCCATGCGGGGCGGGACGGCCAACTGCGTCCTCACCATCTCCGACGAGGAGGTCGGCTCGCCGTTGCTGGACCAGCCCCACGTCGCCATCATCATGAACGAACCTTCCCTTGTCAAATTCCAGCCTATGGTGCGCAAGGGCGGACTTATCATCGCCAACGCGACGCTCATCAACCACGAGGTCTTCAACCGCAACGGCGACGTCCGCATCGTCTGGGTCCCGGCCACGCGAACGGCCCGCGAGGTGGTCGAGAATGAGCGGTCCGCCAACATGGTCGCATTGGGTGCATTCCTCAGCGTCGAGCCGGTCGTCAAAGTCGAGTCTGTCGAAGCCATCATCCGGGACGTCGCAGGTGCGCACAAACAGGCCCTAATCGAAAAAAACCTGGCCGCGCTCGAGGCGGGACTCGAGTACGCCAAGGCGGCTGCCACGGCCGCAGCCCCCGCGAATTAGGGGCGCGGCCAGAAACTGCTCGTGCGGCATGCGGCGCGGTGAAGGGTATGCTGTAAGTCAATAAGCAGCAACAGCCGCAATTGGCCGCGCCTTATAGAAATCCGGGCTAAAGCGGCGGAGGGGGTGCTTTCTGGCCGGATTTCTAGCGTGTGGCATAGCCGCGGGCGACTGTGCCACGTTCTCTCATTTGAGAAGGAACAGGGAGGTGGCCATGAGAAACGTGAAAGCCGGCGCGAGGATCTTGGCGGCTATTGTTCTTGCCTGCTGTCTGGCGCGGCCCGGCATGGCGGCCGGCACAAGCAGGCTTTGGGCAACGGATTGCCTGACCAAGGTGTTTCGCTCAGCCGCACCGCCGGAAGACGCCGGTGGGCCTGTCGTGATCAGCGGGGCGCAAGGCGAGATTGCCAGCGGCCAAGCGGTCTTCGTCACGGGGACGGCCTTGGATGCGGCCACGGTCAGCGTGAGCGATCTGCAGCGTCGCGATGGCGCCGAGACGCTCCCCGCCTCGGGGGTTGCGCTGCAGTGGGTCCGCTATATCGATGTCAGCCGCAACACGAGCGGCATCCCAGAGGATGAACTCGTGGTCAAGGCGCCCGCGAGCATCCCGGACCCTTACTGGGAAGGCGACACCATTGCGGTCAAGGCCCATGAAGCCCAGCCAATCTGGATCGAGGTGCGTATCCCGCGCGATGCCAAGCCCGGTGATTACGAGGCTACGTTGACGGTGCGTGGTGGTGCCGAACCCGTAACACTGCCGATGCTTGTTCATGTGTGGGCCTTCGCGATCCCGGAGGAGCGGCACGTGTCCGTGGTGAATTGGTGGCGTTTCCCGCACGGGTTCGCTGTAGAACCGTACAGCGAAGCGTACTGGGATCTGCTCGCGCAGTCCTGCGCCTTTCTCATGGAACACCGCCAGACCGACGTGAGCATCGGCATGTCCCTCATCGAGGAGCATGGGGACGCCGGGCAAGGCTGCACGTATGACACTGGGCGGCTTGAACGGTATGCGGAGGTCTGTTTCGGGGCGGGTATCCGGCAGATCCAGGTGCATTCCGTGGGCAAGCGCACGGGAAGCTGGTCGGACACCACGAGCGCGGTTGTGCCGGTCGAAGCGCAGTTCCGGCGGCTCGCGGCCCTTGAGGAAGTGGTTCAGCGGCGGGGTTGGCAGGGCCGGTTTGCCGTGAATATTGCCGACGAGCCGTTCATCCAGCATGAGGAGAGCTACGCGGCCGTCGTGGACCAGGTCCATGAGACCGCGCCGAGTGTGCGGTGCATTGAGGCGGTGGAAGGGGAGTACTTCGGGAAGCTCGACATCTATGTGCCCAAATTGAGTCATTTGAACCTGTGGCAGCCTGCATTTGACAGGGCCAAGGAACTCGGGAGTGAGGTGTGGTTCTACACGTGTTGCCACCCGGTGGGGCGATACCCGAACCGGTTCCTCGATCAGTCGCTTCTCAAGGTCCGCGTACTGCATTGGATCAATTACCTTTACGACCTGGACGGTTATCTTCACTGGGCCTTGGATGGTTTCGATCCGAAGGACCCGTACACCGAGGAAAGCACCAGTGCGAAGCTGCCTTTGGGGGACCGCACGGTCACGTATCCCGGAACCAAGGGGCTGCTGGGGTCGTTGCGGTATAGCGCACAGCGCGACGGCCTCGAGGACTTCGAATACCTGTGGGTGCTCGAGGATCGCCTGGGCGCGATCAAAGAGCAGGTGGGCGAAGAAGCCTTCTGGCTCGACCCACGCCAGCGGCCCCTCGAGCTCTGCCGCCGCGTGATCTGGTCCTTCCATGAGTACACGCGGGACGCGAGCGTCCTGCTCGAAACGCGGCGTGCGATCGCAGAGGAGATCGAGGCACTGGAAACCGAGCCGCTCCTGGTGGTGCAGACCTCGCCGCCTGAAGGCACAGTCGTGCCTGCGGGTCCTCGCAACATCGGCGTGCGCGGCCTCGTGCCGCCTGGCGCGAAGGTCACGCTCAACGGCAAGACCGTGGGCAACGTGCGGCCCAGCGGGTACTTCCTGCAGTCGTGTTTCCTCGGCGACAATACGCCGGCCATTACCGTGGAAGTCGAGCATGAGGGCGAGAAACGCGCCGTGACGCGCACGTTCAACTTGACCAATTAAGGGCCTGGCATCGGAACCGGTATTTCGATGACGAGTGACGATGACGAGTGACGAATAGCACCTTTGTTTGGTTCCGGGTTTGACGGATTAGGGATCCATTTGGCCCTGGGTATGGCGCAATCTTGAAGGGGGTGTACACAAATTTGGCCTTTGTGGCGTTGTTTGAACAGTACCCACTATTCGTGTATTCTACGGCGCCAGAGGGTGATGGCCCTCGACACGATTTGGGCGAACGGCAACAGGAAGGTGAAAGGGTAGGACTGTGAGCAAGAGAACGATTGTGACGGTGTTTGGCGGTATTCTCATGGCGGCGTTGGTCTGCGGCTGCGCGGGCATGGGCAAGGGGCTTTCGGACGAAGAGCTCGTCATGGGGCAACTGCAGGCGTTGGTGGACGCGTTGCTTGCCAAGGACGTTGACGCGGCCAAGGCCCTGCTTTCGGACGATTGGTATCACCCGGAGGTCGGCGGCAAGGAAGTGGCCATGGACTACATCGAGCAGGGCGTCGACATGGGCGTGATGGACGATGCCGAAGTCGATCTGGAAAGCGCTGAGGTCGAGGTCGAAGGCGACACGGCAACAGTCTACCCGGTCGAGGCCAGTTCGCCCATGGGGTCGGTCACCGTACAGCTCGACTTCAAGAAAGAAGATGGCACGTGGCTTCTCATTGGAGGCGATGCCGAAGGCATCTAGCCTTTGTTTCGTTACGAGCAACCCGACACCCCTCTGGCCGCACCCGGCGTGTATGCGCACGGCTGACTGCGCGGATAGAAGGGTGTCGGGTTTGGCTTTTTGAATCGGGGGGCGCAGCGAGGTCGAGGAGTCAGGCCATGCGCGTTACGTACTTGCTGGCGGCCTTCGCATGCGTCGGGTGCTGCTTCGTCGCGGCGCAGGCTGAGGACGCCATCCATGTGGGCCATGCCCGGCAGCTTTTCGTGGACGACGGGGTTGTGGGGGAATTGGTCGATGTCAAACTCACGCTTCATGAGCCGGTGAAGTATGCGGGCAATCCGGTGCTGCGCGGCGACAAGCCGTGGGAAGCCGGGTCGGTGGCCATCTACGGCACGGTGATCTACGACGAACAGGACCAGCTCTTCAAGATGTGGTACCGGGCCATCGATGATACCTGCTATGCCTGTTATGCCACGTCAACTGACGGGGTCCACTGGGAGAAGCCCGCCCTCGGTATCAAGCCGCACAAAGGTTCGACCGAGAACAACATCGTGCTCGGCAGCGTGGAGCCGAAGTTCTACCTTGACGGCTTCGCGGTGATCAAGGACGCGGACGAGTGGGACCCCGCGCGCCGGTACAAGATGCTCACATACAACGGCGACCGCCGTTTTGCCACGATGGTCTCTCCGGACGGCACGCACTGGCGCGGGCCGATCAATCGCAAGCAACACGACACCGGCGACGTCGTCAGCATGTACCATGACCGCGGGCTCGGCCGCTACGTTGCGCTCTTGAAGCGGCGGTACGTTTACGAGGACGGCACCAAGGTCCGGGCACGGCTGACGGCGTTCAGCGAGGATTTCGTGAACTGGTCCGAGCCGGCGTGGGCCCTCGTGCCGGATGACGCGGACCGGCCCTCGACCCACTTCTATTCGCACGTGGCCTACCCGTACCAGGGCATCCGCATCGGCTGCGTCACGGTATTCGTCAAGGACACCGAGTTGATCGATACGCACCTCTGTGTGAGCCGTGACGGGCGGACCTGGCAGCGCTATCGCGAGCGCATTCCGTTTCTGCCCAACTCGGAAGGAACGTTTGACGGGGGCATGCTTCTGGCCGGGGCCAGCGGCCTCGTGATTCGCGAGGGCAAGATCTGGATCTACTACTGCGGCTACAGCACGGACCACGCAGGCCGCGATCATGGGGACAGCGCGATCACTAACGGCATCGGGCTCGCGCAGCTCAGGCTGGACGGGTTCGTGTCGGCCGACGCGGGCGAGCAAGGCGGCACTCTGCTGACCAAGCCGATGGTCTGCTCTGGGACAAGCCTGCGCATCAACGCGGATGCGCCCGAGGGCGAGATCCGAGCCGAAGTGCTCGACGCCGAGGGCGCGCCGGTGCCGGGCTGCGACGTGGCGTCGGCCCTTCCCTTTAGCGGCGATTTGCTCGATGCGAAGCTCGGCTGGAACACGGACCCCGGCACAGAGATTCTCGGCAAGCCCGTGCGGATCCGTTTCCACCTGAAGAACGCGAAGCTGTATTCCTTCTGGTTCTCGCACGAGTGAGGAATACGGGTGCTGTGTGGTTTCGGGGCCTTCGCGCCAGCGCATGATCAACGACGCCTTCCTCGAGTATGGCTGTGCCGTGGAGGGCGAGCGCATTCGGGGCCGCTGAGCCCCCCACTTGCGGCAGATCGTTCGCGCTTTGCGGCATTTGCGAGATGGATAGCGGTTGATTCTACTTCCCGGAAGCGCCCATGAAGACTCACGTCCCCGGGTGGGGCGAGCGTCCTCGCGAGCCGGCAAGAAGCGGCTGCTTAGAAGAAACCGAAGACGGCTCGCGGGGACGCTCGCCCCACCAAAACACCAAACCGGCTCGCCGCCACAACGGCCAGGCATGTGCACCGTAGGACTCCCTCGCAGGCCCCGGCAACCTCAGTGTATGCCTGGCCGGGACGCTCGTCCCACCACACGCCCTGAGGCGCTTGCCTTGTGTAGGTGCCTCGACTCTTGACCCACGGGTCCTTGTGTCCAGCGCAGCGGTCACGCTACCATTGGCGCCGCTGCGAACTCGATGAGCGGAGGATAACGCGATGTTCAGACGGCATTACCGGATAGTGTGTGGCGGGTGGCTGATTGCGATCGTGTTGATCGGGGGCGCGTATGCGACGGCATCGGAGCAGGCGACGCTTCCGGATCCGGAGCAGGCCGGACCCTATCCGGTGGGTGTCACAACGGTTTTGTTCGAGGACCACAGCCGGCCCATGAGGTGGCCAAAGGGCCCGCGCCCGCTGCTGACCGACATCTGGTACCCCGCAACGGACGATACGCGCGACATCCCCAAGCAAGGGCTCCTCGACACGTATCTCGCGTGTGTGCCCAAACCCCTCTTCGCCATCATCGAGTCGCTTGTCGACGTCGATCTGAAGGAGTTCGACAAGAAGACGGAGTTCTTTGCACGGCGCGAGGCACGCGTCCGTGAGGGGGTCTTCCCCTTGATCGTTTTCTCACACGGCAGCGCCGCCTCGCGGATCCAGAGCATCTTCTGGTGCGAGCATATGGCCAGCCACGGCTATGTGGTCATGGCCCCCGACCATACCGGGAACGCCATCATCACCTTCGTGGACGGCAAGCCTATCCTGTACGACAAGACGGCACAGAAAGAGGTCAGCGCGAAGCGGCGTCCACAGGATGTGAGCTTCATGATCGACGTCATGGATCGGATGAACAAGGGTGCGGACAGCCGGTTCATGGGCAGGATTGACATGGACCATATCGGCGTGGCGGGCCATTCGTTCGGGGGGTACACCTCGGTGGCGGCCGCGGACAGCGAACCTCGGGTCGACGCCATCGCGCCGATGGCGGGGCTGTGGGTTGAGCGGACCAACTACGCCTGTCCGGTCCTCGTGCTCGATGCCGCCGAGGACCGCATCATCCACAAGTATCTTCGGAAGCAGGAGCGCGATTACAAGAGCATGCGCAGATACTGGGAGGAATCCAAGGGACCGCGGTACTACGTCGCGTTTCGCAACGGCGGGCATTTTACGTTCACCGAGATCTTCCAGTTCGTCCCGGATTTCGGCGATGGCATCGGGACCGGCGAGCGTGTAACCAACGGCGAGCCGCTGGACTACGCGCCCATGGACGTGGTCTATCCGTTGATCAATGGCTACACGACGGCCTTCTTTGGACGCTATCTCAAGGGTCAACAAGGCTACGACGTCTACCTGAGCGAGAACCATAATCCGGAAGAACTGACCTATGAATGGTCTGTGCCTGCGGAGTAAGCGCGCTGTAACGTAACGAAGGAAGGGAGCCGCCATGTTCATCGACATCCACGGTCACGTGCAGAAGACACCCGGGGTGATGCGCGGGGGTAAGCCGTGTTTCGCGTCCCCGGAGCAACTCATCGCGCGGCATGACGCCGTCGGTATCGAGCGCGGCGTGTTGCTGCCCATGGTTCACGTCGAGTGCAACTACGTTTCGCAGTCCAACGAAGAGATCCTTGAGATTGTCGCGTCGTACCCGGGCCGTTTCATCCCGTTCTGCAACATCGACCCGCGCGCCATGACCAATTCCCCGGACGCGCCTCTGGGCGACCTGCTGCGGTACTACCGCGACCAGGGCTGCAAAGGCATCGGCGAGATGTGCGCGAATCTGCCGTTCCTTGATCCCTTGATGCAGAACTTGTTTAGGCACGTCGAGGAGGCCGGGTTCCCATTGACGTTTCACGTGGCCCACAGGGTTGGCGGCATCTACGGCATCTATGACGAGCCCGGCCTGCCGCAATTCGAGACGTGCCTCCAGCGCTTCCCGAGACTGCGTTTCCTCGGGCACTCGCAATCCTTCTGGGCAGAGATGGCGCCGCTGAAAACGCCAGCGGACCGTGGCGGCTATCCGGGCTATCCAATCGAGGAGGAGGGGGTCCTCCCCACGCTCTTCCGGCGCTATGAGAATCTTTACGGCGACCTGTCGGCAGGCAGCGGCCACAATGCGCTGGCGCGTGACCCCGACTACGCGGTGTCGTTTCTCAACGAATTCCAGGATAGACTCCTGTTCGGCACGGACATCTGTGCGCCGGACACCCCGACGCCGCTGGTGGATTTCTTGACGGCGTTACGGGATTCGAAGAAGATCGACACCACGGTGTTTAACAAGGTGGCGCGCGAGAATGCCGTCAAACTGCTGGAGCTGGAATAGGGCGAACGCGCGTTTGGCCAAGGCAAGAGGTAGTACAGAATGAGCGTTGAAAAGGTTCAACTGGGCGAAGTCTCGGTAAGCAGACTGATCATTGGCGGGAATCCTTTTAGCGGGTTCTCGCATCAGGGGTCAGACCGGGACGAGGAGATGATCCATTACTACACGGCGGCGCGCATTAAGGAGGCGCTGCGCGAGGCGGAACGCTTGGGAATCAACGCGCACATCGGCCGCGCCGACCACCACATCATGCGTGTGCTGCTCGAGTACTGGGACGAGGGCGGGGGCATTCAGTGGATCGCCCAGACCTGTCCGGAGCTTGGCGACGTAACCCGGGGGATACAGAACGCACTCCGGGGCAAGGCCAAGGCCGCTTTCCTCCATGGGGGCATGATGGATTTTTTCCTTGCGCAGAACACCCTGGATGGCGTGCCGGACGCGATCTCTATGATTCGGGATGCCGGGCTGCCTGCGGGGATTGCGGGGCACAATCCCAAGGTTTTCGAATGGGCCGAAGAGCATCTCGACGTGGATTTCTATATGTGCTCGTACTACAACGCCGCGCATCGCGATGAACGCGCGGAGCACGTGTCCGGCATGCCCGAGTGGTTCAAGGAGGAAGACCGCAAAATCATGGCGGACCTCATCCAGAAGCTCAGCAAGCCGGCCATTCACTACAAGGTCATGGCCGCAGGGCGGAACGATCCCAACGAGGCATTGGCCTTTGTTGCGAAGCATCTCAGGCCGCAGGATGCCGTGTGCATAGGTGTCTACACCAAAGACAAGCCCGACATGCTCGAGGAAGACTTAAGGCTGTTAGAAGCGCATCTCAAGGCGCTCGACAGCGAGGGGCAGGTCTAGCCGGGAAGAGCCGAGTCACCTTGATCAAGTATGACACAGCGAGCTTTCGTGTCGAAGCGAGAGACGGCCGGTTAGTCGGGCGCGAGAAAGAACACGGGCCGCTCAAAGACGACACGCGCGTGTTGGTCCGCCGGCTCGGCGCGGACTTGGCAGAGACCGTCTCAAGGGCGTTCGACGCGATTGGCGCGGAATCCGTGATCCAACCGGGGGATCGGGTCGCGATCAAGATCAACCTGGGGGGCGGCATCCACCAGGTACCGAGCAGTTACTCGGACCCGGCCATCTGTGAAGCGATTATCGAGGCGACGAGGAGACTTGGGGGCGGCCCGTTCGTCTGCGAAGCGGACATGCGCGGTCACATTATGCACGAGAAGATGCTCCGAATCCGGGGGTACTGGGAGATGCTTCAGCGGAATCACGTCGAGTTCGTGAATCTCTCGAGAGGCCCGACCGTTGAAATGACGTGCCGGGATTTGGACATCCCGTTGAGGCTGCCCGAGATCCTCTTGCGGCCGGACGTCAAGATAATCAGCTTTGCGCCACCAAAGCATCATTGGGAGTGCGGCATCACGGCCAATCAGAAGAACATGTACGGGGCCATCGCGGACTACCGAAAATCCATCTATCACAGGAAGTATGACCGGATCGACAAGGCCGTGGCCGCGGCCGCGCGCATGATGTCGCCGGATATCAATATCCTCGCCACGTTTGACCTGGGCGCCGGGCTCGGGCCCCACTTCTGCATCCCCATAGAGTTTAACCGAATGATCGTATCGAAAGATATGATTCGCGGCGACAAGGCAGCGTCTGAGATTCTGGGCTATCCATTTCATCTTGTGAAGTATGCGATGCTCAACACAGCCGGGCGCGATCCGGACTACGTGCTACATCCCGACTCGGACTGGCCTGAGGACCGGCTCCTTGAAGAGATCCACGCGCGCTCGATAAGCCCGCGAAAAGTCCGGTTCTGGAAACCGCTCCTCTACCCGCAGTACTTCGTTCCCCACCGTTTCCAGGTCGCAGTGTACCCGCACTTCGAGTTCCTGGCCACGTGGATCAACCATCTCGCATTTCGCCGGCGGCCACACCGCGCGTGAACCTGCCCTCAGATCCTTAGTGTGCGTTCGTGCCCTTCGTGGATCAGACCGGGCTTCCCCGCTTGTTATTCAGTGTCCACAGCGTGAGGCCGTCGGTCTTGTCTCGGTCAACTTTCGAGGGGAAGAGAACCGGCAGATAGCCCATCACGAGCATGACGAGCAGGCCGGGGAAGCACACAAACAGGAAACTGACCGGCCGCGAGAAGAGGTGGCGGCCCAGGATGGCGGCCGTGGTGGTGCCTCCCTCCCAGTCCGGCGCGTGTTCCGAGAACAGGAAACAGAGCAGCCGTGCGCTGGCGTTGTTGGCCTTGAGTCCGTCCAGGCCCTGTTTGGAGAGCAGGTACCAGCCCACGGCAAAGCCCGCCACGACCCACGCGGCCACGCAGGCGGCGATAATGTGGCGGCTCTTGACCTTGCGGGTGGTCACCCCGATGAGGAAGATCGGCGCGAGCACTGCGGAGAACGCGCCCCAGATGGTGTTGACCTCCATAATGGTCTGCTTGATCGTCTCGGCGACGCCAGCGATGAGTAGCGCGACTCCAATGGCGAACACGCCGGCCACGACGGTGATGACACGCGAGAACAGCACCTGCTGGCGCTCGGTTGCCTTGGGCCGGAAGTGCTCGATATAGATGTCTTTGGTGGACACCGCGGCCAGGCTGTTGATCCCGGAGTCGAGCGTGGACATGACCGCCGCGAGCATGGCGGCGATGACCAGGCCGGGCAGCGGCGAGGGCAGGTGGACGGCAATGAAGCGATAGAGCGCGGTGTCGCCGGTGATGCCGTCCGCCTCGGCCTGGTGTTGTCCGTAGTAGGCAAACACGGCCAACCCAATGAACCACAGCACCGCGGCGAAGGGCAAGCCGATGATGGCGAAGGTGTAGACGGACTTCTTGGCTTGGTCGTACGATGAGGTGGCCAGGAGCCGCTGGATGGATATCTGGTCGGAGCTGTTGTAGAACATGAACTCGAGAAGGATACCGACGACAATCATCCACAGCGTAAGCCGGACGTACGGGCTGAAGGAGTAGAACTCGGCGTGTTTGAAGCCCTCGAACCCGCGCTCGTGGCTGAATGCATAGGACACGATGCCCACGACGCCGCCGTCAACGCTCGCCGATACCTTTATCGTAATCACGGCCATGCCGATCAGCAATATGATGAACTGCATGAAGTCGGTCCACACCACGGCCTTCATGCCGCCAAGGGTGGTATAGAAGACACCGATGATGCCTATCAGGCAAACCGTCAACCACACCGGCCAGCCCGCGGCGCCTTCGAATACCTTCGAGGAGGAATAGAGGACCATGGCGAGGTACGTCAGGCGTGTCCACACGAAAACCAGGCTGCCGAGGAGACGGACGCGCCGGTCGAAGCGCTGTTCCAGGTAGGCGAAAGGCGTGAAGGTCTTGACCCGGAAGTAGAAGCGGACAAAGAGATAGAAGGTGCCGATAGCCGCAAAAGGCGCCAGGAGGCTCCCGAATGATTTTGTAACGCCGTACTTGAAGGCCTCGCCGGGCACGGCGACCAGTGAGATGGTGCTCATCAGCGAAACCATGTACGAGATGCCGATGACCCACCACGGCATGCGGCGGCCACCCAAGAGGTACTCGTCCGTGTCCTTCTCTCTGCGTGAAAACAGCACCCCGAGCCCAACGACAAAGACGAAGTAGACCACCATGACCGCGAAGTCCGCGGTAGCGAGCGTGGGGGTCGATGTTATGGTTTCGCTCATGGGCTGCTCCCCTTGGGTCCGTGGAACTGCACGCATTGTAGGGATGCCCTTGAAGGAATAGCAAGAAGCCCCCTATAGTACGCACACTCAATGCGAAACTATCCGGAAGATCCCTCGATGGACACCCATGCCATTGCGCTCGGACTCATCATTGCGCTGCTTGGCGCGTCGGGCGCGGCCTTGGCGTATCAGGAAGCCCCGATGCTGGCCGAGCGGGTGGCGGCCGGCACCCTGCCGCCCGTCGAGGAGCGCTTGCCCGGGGACCCGGTCGTCGTCCAACCCATTGAATCCATCGGCAGGTACGGCGGCAGTTGGCGGCGGCTTACGTTGGGCGGCCGCGATGTGCAACTGGATTCGCGCATGGGGTACGAGCCGTTGGTCCGGTGGGATCGCTCGGGCAAAAAGGTTGCGCCCGGCCTCGCGGAAAGCTGGGAGATCCAGGACGGCGGCCGCACCTACGTGTTCCATCTGCGCAGAGGGCTTAAGTGGTCGGACGGCCATCCGCTGACTTCTGAGGATTTCCTGTTCTACTTCCAGGACGTGCTTGGGGACAAGGAACTGGCCCCTGTCATCCCCAGATGGCTGACGGTCGATGGCACACCCGTCGCGGTGACGGCCCGCGATCCGTACACGGTCGAGTTCCGCTTCGCCGGGCCGTACGGGATCTTTCTCGAGATGCTCGCGTACACGAGCTATGTCCATATGCCCAAGCATTACCTCAGGCAATTTATTCCGCGCTACGCGGACCAAGCGGCGCTTGACAAGAGGGTGAAGGAGCGGGGATTCGACCACTGGTACCAACTCTTCTGGCGCGTGGCAAACCAGAACGAGAACCCCGGCCTGCCCACCTGGCGACCCTTCAAGATCGTGATACCGCCGCCTGCGAATCGGATCGTGGCCGAGCGCAATCCCTACTACTGGAAAGTCGACCCGGCCGGCAATCAACTCCCCTACATTGACCGGGTCGTCTATCGCAACGTGCAGAACAACGAGATCGTCACCATAAAGGCCATGGCCGGCGAGGTGGATTTCCAGGCCCGCCGCATCGACCCGACGAATTACCCGCTGTTCATGGAGAACCGTGAGCGGGGCGGCTATCGGGTCCAGCGCGACCTGGGGCCCGACACCATCGTCCTCTACATCAATCAGTACAGCAAAGACCCGGTGCTGCGCTCCGTGCTTCAGGACCGGCGGTTCCGGATCGCGCTGTCGCTGGCCATCGACCGTGACGAGTTGATCGATCTACTCTATACGGGGATGGCCGTGCCCTCGCGGGGCGTTGCCTCCGAGTATGACCCGTTCTACCTGCCCGAGTTCGACCGCAAGTACATGGAACACGATCCCGAGCGCGCCAATGCGCTCTTGGATGAGGCCGGGCTCAAGCGCGCCCCCGGCGGGATGCGGCGGCTCCCGAACGGCGAGGCCTTCCGGCAAACGCTGCACGTATACCCGACGGAGTCCGGCACGAGCACGGACCTGTGGCAACTCGTGGCGGACTACTTCCGGGACATTGGCCTGGACTTCGTGGTCGAGCTCGATGCCGTCACGCTGAGCGTGATGCAGATCGGCAACGGCAACAGCGATTTCTGGGCGTACCAGCTCCCCGGCATGCATTGGGTGACCAACCCGCGCTGGTACGTCCCCTGGGTCAGCACCAGTTACTACGCGCCCCTGTACGGCCGGTACGTCGCCTCGAAGGGCAAGGACAAACAGGGCGTCAAGCCGCCCCCGGAGCACCAGCGCCTCGTCGATTGGTACGTCGCGCTGTGCTCCGCGACCGACGAGGCGGGGAAGCTTGAATTGGGCCGCAATATCCTGCGGCAATGGGCTGAAGAATGCTACACCATAGGCATCTGCCGGCAGGAACTGCTCACGATTGTCGCAAACAACTTCCGCAACGTGCCCGACACGATCATCCACGCCTGGCAGGTCTACACCCCCGGCTACATCGGCATCGAGCAGTTCTACTTCGCCGAAGAGTGACACGGGGGAAACACGAGATGGGCGGACTCGCTCCCGAGCCTACGTTTCCCTTGCCATGACCTGGCTTGGCGTGGAACGCCCGAGGGCAGTCCCATCAAAGTCGCTATCGAAGCTAACGATGGTCATATCCATTCCCTCGGCACAGGCATACTGATAGGCGTCGTCGAAATCCAGCGATGCCTGCAATGCCGTGGACGCCACAGCAGACATCTCGACAGGGTCGAGTCTTGCCAAGCGGACGCCCCCATCAATGAAGAGATCCTGCAACATCGTGGCGAAGACATGCGGCATGCCCCGCCGGAAAAGGTGAATGCCTGTCGAGAACAGCGAGAAATCGGAAACATACAGGCGCGAAGTCTCTATCTTCTGCAGGAACGCAGCCACCTCATCGGCCCGTTCTTGGTCCAACAGCAATTCCAGCAGGATGTTCGTGTCCAACAGATACAAGGTCACTGCCCCCACGATTCGCGAAGCTTGTGCTGCAATTCAACAGCCGTATGCGTGCCACGTTCATCGCGCAACGCGCCTCGCCAAGACAGCTTCAGCTTCCCGTGGGGGCGCTGGATTCGCTTCTCCAGCAAGAATCGCGCGTAGTCCTCTACCTTGTGCCGAAGGTCATCGGGCAGTTCGCGGACTAGTTCTTCTATGTCTGACATGCGGCCCTCTCCAGACGTCGAATCCCTGCACAAGTGAGTTCTTCCGGAGTCCTTTTTCAGTATACACGATCGGATTGCCTTGGCGTCGGCACGAACTGTCACGCGCCGAATTCGTACTTGGGGCGTGTCTGCCGCTGTGGCCGGTCTCCTGACCGAGCACGCACCGACCATAAGGTCTCCAGTCTAAACACGCGCCGCGTGTGCACAAATCCGAAGACCTGTCGGTCGCCCAGTGAGTGACGTGCCCCACGACTTCGCGCGGATAGACCGTGACGAGCCGCGGCCTGTCCAGTCCCCGCTCAACGATCCAGATTGTGCGGACGACCAGCGTCTTGCCGGCCGACCGCTTGGTTTCCAGAATCCCTTGCATCCAAGCGTTCATTGGTTCTCGTCCCGGCATTGTCGCATGAGTTTCCTGCATTTCGCCAGCAGGCCGTGCCGCGTCAAAACATCATCCAATTGCGCGGCATCGAGCACACTGCTCTCGATGAAGTGTTCGACTCGGATTTTGTCTTCTATCCGACCCGTCCTCAACGCGGCCGCCAGGAGGTGTTCAGCGGTCATCACATGCGTCTTGATTCCGTCCAGATCGGCCTCGCTGACCTGCGCCAAGGCGTGCGGGAAGTGCATCCACGGGCGTTCTTGGCATGGGGGGCAGAGAAACCAGAATGGGAACGGTCACACCAGTTGTTCTTGCGATTGCCTGCCAACTCTCCCGGGCGCTTTCATCGAAATAGGCGGGAAGAAAATGGTGCTGGTGCCGCCGTTTACACGATTACAGAGAAATTGACCTGCCATTACCTTTCGTGATACAAACTGAAGCGGTACAATTATTCTTCTACCTGGATGTTGACTCTTTTCAAGACCTCAGCAGATCTCAGAAGCATATATGAGGAACAGTGTCACGAAGGACACGTCTGACGGAAACGACCCCCCAATAGACTTCTTGCGCCTCAGGAGATGCAAACGGGTGTTGCTCAAGACAGGGAAACGTGATTAGAGATGGGGAGACACGGCAACTATGACTTCAGGCAGATCGTACCGCGCCTTGGCGGACAGCGTGAGGCATTCGAGGAACTCTGTTGTCAACTCGCGCGTCGCACTCTGGCAAGAGATGCGGACTTTGTCCGTCTCCACGGTGCCGGCGGTGACGGCGGTGTCGAGTGTTTTGCAGATCTGCCGGATGGGAGTCGAACCGGCTGGCAAGCCAAATACGTGTTCCGTGTGGACTCGCTCATCACGCAGGCGACAGCATCGTTGACAACGGCGTTGCGCATCCATCCCCAATTGACACGATTCACTCTTTGCTTTCCCTTTGATCTGACGGGCCGAACCGGAAGGCGCGGACGAAGTGGTAAGGAGAAACTTGATGACTGGCGCACGACACACCAAGACGAGGCGGCGGCACAAGGCCGTCAGCTTGTTATCGAGGTCTGGCCCGCATCAGCACTTCGTTCTCACCTGATTAACCTAGATCGAGCAGGCGGCATTCGAGCGTTCTTCTTCGACGAGACGATCCTGACAGATGAGTGGTTCTGGAACCATCTGACTTCGGTGAAGACAATTGCGGGACCACGGTATACACCAGAGCTGAACGTGGAGACCGACCTTTGGAAGTGGTTCGCTGCCTTTGCGCGTGGCGAGGCTTGGCCTTTGGCATTAAAGGAAAAGGTGGGTTTGTGCGGAAGGAGGTGGAAGAGCTTTGCCTCCGTCCTCAGCAGGACGAGCCCGGAATCGGGGATTCCAGAGTGGCCGGATGAATCGCAGGAACAGGCAGAGCATCTGTGCACGGAAATGACCAACACGATCGAGAAGTGCTCTGCGCTATCGAAGACGGAGGACGTCGAAGAGTATTCGCGTTGCACCGCGAGCATTGATGAACTCCTGGTTGCTTTGAGGTCGGTTGAGTCACACTTGGTTGAGACTCTTGATGCCAAGCACGGTCCAGGAAAGGCGGATTCACCTGGATTTCGTCAGTTCATGGCGGAGTACATGTGTTCCTTCCCCATGGCCCATCTGGACAACGCACGGGAAGTCATATCTGCACTCAGTGACCTGCGGGACTGGCTGGCATCTCCAGAGGGTGTACTTGCCTTCTCACGGGTTTTTGTGCTTACGGGCGCGGCAGGGGCCGGGAAAACCCATGGGGTCTGCGACACGGCCAAGTCTCGTCTCAGGAATGGCCATCTTACCTGTGTGGTTTTTGGTCACCAGTTCAGGGGGGAGCCAGACCCGTGGACGAGGGTATTGGAGTCTCTTGGTCTTCCTGTTGCTCTCGGAAAAGATGGCCTGCTCGACGCTCTGAACTCCGCAGCCGAAGCATCCGGTTTTCTCCTGGTCGTGTGCATCGACGCAATAAACGAGACGAGACCGTTACGGTACTGGCGTGACCATTTGGCCGCCTTCGCTCAAGCCATTCAGGGGCGCCCGCACTTGCGGCTCTGCATAACATGTAGAACCCCGTTCCGCCGCTACTGCCTTCCCGAAGGTCTCAGCGTACCGGTGATCGAGCATCGTGGCTTCGTCGGCGCTGAGCGCTCTGCCTGCCGAGCGTTCTTCCAGTATTACAGTTTGAAGCCTCCAATCTCGCCAATACTTCAGCCCGAGTTCTCCAATCCGCTCTATCTTAAGCTTGTCTGCGAAACGCTCTTAGCGCGCGGGCTGGATCGTTTTCCGTCTGGTTGGCACGGACTTATGCCGACGATAAGGGGCTTTCTTGAAGAAAAGGAACGCCAGTTTTCCGACGAGTATGAGACCAGTGTGAATGCACAAATTATTGGCGGCAGTCTCAGGGCAATCGCCCGCATGATCGCTGATAGTGGCGGTTCATCTCTCCATTGGTCACAAGCGCAACGGATTGTCTGCGAAGCGAGACCCCAGTCAAGAAATCTACCTGTACTTGAATGGCTTGTCCGGTCCGATTTGCTGATCGAAGATGCCCCTTGATGCACGAGATGTCTTGGGCGAGGAAAGCGTCGTTCGTCCGGCGTTCGAGCGTTTGGGGGCTTCCTTGTCGCTGTAGAGATCCTGTCCACGGCTGGGCTTGAATCACCTGATGAGGCTCTGCAACCAGGCAGACCTTTGCATTCGCTGTTAAGCGATGTGGAGGCGGTCGGGCAGAATACGGGCATAATCGCAGCGCTTTCCATCCTTGTTCCAGAACAGAAATCCGGATTGGAGCTCCCCAGTCTCGTGCACGATGGGGCCGTTCGGGCAGAAGTGCTTAAGACTACGGTCGAGTCTCTTCCCTGGCGAGATCCCATCAGCTTTTCCTCGTCAACGGTGTCATTGATACACGAGGCGCTGGGAACCGGAGACCTATCGTTTGAGGCTATGGACGCGACGCTGGCTGTCGGGTGGCAACCATCCGTGATTGATGCATTCTGGCTGGATGAACTCTTGAAAACGCTTCCGCTGGCAACACGTGACGCATTCTGGTGTCCCTATCTGCACCAACGTTCTGAGTCCCTGGGGCCAGTGAAGCGGCTAACGGATGCTGCTTTCGAACTCCCGCTTGACCAACTGGAAGATGAGATTGCTGAAAGGTGGGCGACAATTCTGCTGTGGTTTACCGCCGCCGCGGATCGTCGGATCAAAGATCGAGCAACGCGAGCGGCCACGGTCTTGCTCGCAGCCCGCAGTGGAGTCATCCAGGGCGTTCTGGTTCGATTGCTTGAGAGCGACGATGACGAGGTCAGAGAACGTGCACTGCTCGCTTGCTACGGTGCACTGATTCTTTCGCGGAATAACGCTGTCGTCGAAGCAGTCGCTGCGGACCTTCATAGGGCCTTTCGGAAGGCCCCAGATCTCTTTGATAACGCGATTATTCGGGATCACATCAGGTGCGTTCTGGAACTGGCAAGAGAATTCTCTGCACTGCCTGCTAACTCCGATTCCGAACTGACCATGAAGCCTGTCGGCTCAGGATGGTTGCCCCGACTTCCATCCGATGAGGAAATCTGCCGTTGGGAGAAGATACCCAAGCTGGTAGAGAGCTGTACGGCTGATGATTTCTTTGTCTACTCCATGAACTGCCTCAGGGAGTGGGTCCATGCCCTCCCGAAAGCAGACATGGGCAAATGGATTCTGCAACGAGTTGCATGCGACTTCGGTTATGAAGGCTCAGGTTGTGAGAGATATGACCAGTACATGCTCGGTAAGCACGGAGGGGGTCGGAGCACGCCAGCATGGGCAGAGAGGATCGGTAAGAAGTATCAGTGGCTTGCGATGTACCAATTGGCCTCGCGCCTAAGTGATCACGTTGAACGGGAGCGACACGACTGGGAGCCGGAGCCACTCCGGACTCCGTTGATTCTCCTTGAGGAACGTAAGCTAGACCCTACATTGCCAATAGACATGGTTGGTAGCGCACGCGAGGCTGATGCTTGGTGGATCGGATCCTCGGCCGATTTTCATTCGGGAGAAGGGCAGTCTGATGGTGATTGGGTAAGAAGGACGGATGATCTTCCGAAACTGGAGGGCCTGTTGGCACTTCATGAGAGAGATGGTCAGCGTTGGCGGCTCCTCGTCTCGTATCCTTCGTGGAGCGATGGG
>Ga0272441_10003104_pt1 | contig 32314 bp, 28 predicted proteins | sample SSMProp6N_FD_193582 | JGI IMG/M metagenome (GOLD analysis project Ga0272441, IMG submission 193582) | Marine sediment archaeal communities from Little Sippewissett salt marsh, Falmouth, MA, United States - SSM-Prop-6N | ecosystem: Environmental > Aquatic > Marine > Wetlands > Sediment ... | reverse complement strand
CGAAATATTCGGCATCATACGCTAATCCCGTTCCGGCGCCTTTGGCCGGGGTCAGACGTCTGGCCATATAAAGATTGACGGAAACAATAAGGATCAAGAGGAGCCAGATCGCGCCGCCGAAAACGATCTTGGTCAGGAGCATGGTCCGGAAAACAGGCCAGAAGTCCAAATTCAGGAACCACAGCCAATCAGGATAAATGGAAATCACTGACCAGAGCAAAAGCGCAACAAGGACTGCAAAGCCGATCAAGATCTTTTTCTTCATTATTTAGCCTCCCTCAGATATTTAAATGATAGCTTATAATACCATTTTGTAAATCATAAATCTCTAAAACAGTGAGCTATGCTTCAGAGTAAGGGCGGCGGTCAAATCCGCAGTTGACTTTCGACTGGAGTTGACAAAAAGGCACCGCAGCCTCAAATCAACATGCAGTTCGATAAATGGTACCACTTGAAAAACCGAGTGATAGTAACAGGCAACTATCAAATATATGACAAAAAACCGGTTAAGAGATATTGGAAAAATCAAAGGCGGGCCCCAAAATCATAAAGATTGGCGAGTGATTTATGGCCGGGGCGGAGGCTTTTTATTTGAAAGCTACTTTTTTACAAGTTCCAGGAATTTGGCTTCTTCGCCCTCCACCATGCGGTAGCAGTACTTGTCCTCATCCGGGAAGCTGCCCTCCTTGACCTCTTTGACATACTCTGCCATGGCGTCCGTGATTACCCGGGCCACGTTGCAGTATTTCTTGACGAATTTTGGAGTGAAGGCCTGGAACTGGCCGATCAGATCACTGACGATCAACAGTTGCCCATCGCAGTGCGGTCCCGCCCCTATGGACAAGACCGGAATTTTCAGCTTCTGCCAGATATACTTCATCACTTCCGGCGGCACAGCTTCCACAAGCAGCATTTTGGCACCTGCCGCTTCTACGGCCAAGGCGTCTTGCACCACCAGTTTTGCAGTTTCGGCAGTGCGGCCCTGGGCCTTGTGGCCGCCAAGTTGCCCTGAGCTTTGGGGAGTAAGGCCGATGTGGCCGATAACGTTGATGCCGGCATCAGTGATTGCGCGAATGCGGCCGGTCACGCGCACGCCGCCTTCCAGCTTGACGGCATCTACATCGGCATGCTTTAAAAAACGCACGGCATTATCCACCGCCTGTTCGTCAGATGCCTGATAGCTGCCTAAGGGCATATCACCCACAACAAAGCACTCGGGTGCTCCCCGTCGCACAGCCTCGCTGTGCGCGATACATTGATCCATGGTCACAGGCATAGTGCTGTTGTACCCGTAGACGCACATCCCCAGGCTGTCACCCACCAGAATCATTTCTACCCCCGCTGCCTGGGCAAACTGAGCGGTAGGGAAGTCATATGATGTCAACCAGGTGATTTTTTCCCCTCTGGACTTCATCTGGTAAAGATCAAAAATGCTTTTTTTCATTGATTCACTCCTCAATGCAATGTTGAACGCGGTGGATGAACGTGCATGAGGCAGGGTTTTACGAAAAGGAAATCAGGCTACCAGCTTAAATTTTCCCTTTACCGCCCCGCAGACAGGACAATTGTCAGGGGCCTCATCCTCGCTCACATAACCGCAGACCTGGCATACGTAATAATCGGTGTGACGATCGGAGAGCATGTCGTTCATGGCCTTTTTATAAAGCCGGGCATGACGGTCTTCCACATCCCGGGACTGGGAAAAGGCCTTTACAATTTTTTCCTTTCCTTCATCAGCCGCGTCTTTGATCAGTCTGGGGTACTCCTCCACGTTTGCCTTTATCTCATTTTCAAAGGCCCTCTTCACGTTTTCCTCGGTCGACCCAATCTTTCCGCGCATCTGCAGGAGATATCTTCTGGCATGGACCGATTCCGCATTCGAAACGGCGCGAAAAAGGCGTGCTATCCGGGCGTATCCTTCAGAATCGGCCTTCATTGCAAAGGCCTCGTTCCGGACGGCGGCCTTGGATTCGGCGGCAAACGCGTAGGCAAGGTTTTTTTCCGTTTTGTCAGCCATGGCTTTGACCCCCTGTTTTTTTAGTGCTCGTCCATAAATCTTGATTTATGGACTCATGCCATAAGCAATCAGTGCACCAAAAAAATGGCGCACAAGCCTTCAGCAGTCAGTAAAACACTTAAGATATCAATTTGTTGGCTATTTACCCATACCCGAGCCTGCCCGCCAATAGATAAGGTTCTCCACCAGGGCAAGCCCTGATGGAGCAGGCCCCCCTTAGTACACGCAAAGCTCGGAAACAACCTCCTTGACGCCTTTCACAGCCTCAAGCACCGATTTGATCGCCTCTGATTCATCTACTGTGCCTGCAAGCCCGCTTATAAAGACCTTGCCCTGTTCGGGCACCTCTATAAAAAGCAGATTTATATTGAAACCTTTTTCCATGAGGGCAGCCTTGGCCTTCTTTTTAAGGGACAGCCTGGCCATCGCATCCAGTGAATCCAGCCCGCAGTCGGAGACACGTTCCCTCACCATTGTTATTATCAGGCTGGCGGCATAGTCCCCTCCCAGCTTGTCGGTGTTGATCACCAGATCGTAAAGCGAAGAATCCTTCCAGTCCAGCTGGTAGGTATTCCTCATAAATTCGTCCCGTTCCCGGTCCGCTTTTTCTACTATTTTTTTCGCTTTCTGTTCACTCATGCCGGTTCTATCCGCAATCCGATTGATCCTGGTTGCCTCGGAGCAGCTGCAGAGCACATGAAACGCGCAGTCAAAGTCATGCAGGAGCACCTGGCTCGCATGCCCGACTATCACCGCTGAACCGCGGTTTGCCATGTCATAGACCAGCGATTCCATCAGTTCACGAAACCGTTCAGGTTTGTGACTCAGGAGACGATCGAAAAACCCGGCCCGTTTTTCATCCAGATGTGCCATCTCATCGCCCGAAATACCGATTTTGACCGCCTCATCCCTGAAGCGCTCATCATCGTAAAGTTCAAAATCAAGGGCCTCGGCGACCTTGTGCCCGATCATCGCCGCGCCGCTCCCGATGGTCCGGGATATTGTAATTAACGACATACTATTTATCCTCCTTAAGGATTGAATTTATCTGAAACATCTCCGATGACCTATTAACGGAAATTTAAACATACAGCAAAACCTCTCCGAAACTCAACAGATTTTGGGTGTCAAACAGGGCAACTGGGGTCACCCATCCAGGTCTGACTTTGACCTATGCTTGAAATTAATGTAAGTTACCGCAGCATTAAACCCGTTACAGTTCGATAAACGGTATCATCCAAAGGGGCACGGATAGAAACTTCAAAAACAGGTTCTTCTCCAACCTAGTTGGTGAAGAGGGTCCAAGGACCCAAGGAGCCAAGGGTTCAAAAGTTTGTTTTCTATGGGCTTTACCAGCATTTTTAACAATTTTTTGATCTCTGTGTACCTTATGTTATTTGAGGATTTTTCATTTATTCCATATACCTGAAAAGAGTTCGCAGGATTTCTGCAACAGCTTTAAATCTTTGTAATGCTTTAGCGTATCCGCCGTTTCAATGGAGCACTTGAATCCTATGAGCTCTCAGCCGCTTAAATAAGAAGAATTTCTTTATTTAACCCTGTTTAACGCCAACTAATCGGGAGATGATCCCAAAAACATAACAAAGCGTAAAGTGCGGCCTGGCCGTAAGATCTTGAATCATGACGGATAAAGACCGGGAAAAATGGGACTCACGATACCTGAAGGAGATGGGCGCCTCCGAGGCCTCCCAGATTCTGAAGGCCTTTTTCGGTCTTGCGCCCTGCGGCAACGCCCTGGACATCGCCTGCGGAAACGGGAGAAACAGCCTTTTTCTTGCCTCAAAAGGCTTTACCGTGGATGCGGTGGATGTATCTAAAGTGGCAACCGCTCATCTGAAGGGAAAAGATCCCAAAATAAATGTCATGCGCCGGGACATGGATACCTGGATAATCCCGCAAAACCGCTATGAGCTTGTTGTAAACATCCGTTTTCTGGACAGGCGCCTGTTTCCGATGATCAAGGAGGGACTTAGAACAGGAGGTGTCCTGATTTTTGAATCATTTATCGGCGGGAAAAAGGATAAATATCGTCTCAGGCAGAACGAACTGATTCACGCCTTTCAGCCACTTCGCATAGTCTATTACGAAGAAAAAGAATCAGATCACGACAGGTTCGATCAAACAGCCTCACTTGTTGCCGTTAAAACGGACCCGGCCGTTTGACCTCTGTTTCTTTTTTGCGGACCCGGCATAATAGTTTTTCAGGGAAGTGGGGTCGTTACCTTTTTCACGCAGCCGGATGCCCCCCTTTTCAAGGGTAATGAGCCTTTTTTTATACAGTCTGCCCACTGCGTTTTTGAATGTCTTTTTGCTTATGCCGAAAAGATCGGCGATTACCTTTGGCCGGCTTTTATCGGTGACCGCGATAAACCCGCCCATCTGCCGCAGTTTGTCCATGATTTTCCTGGACTCGGAATAAATTGCCTTATAGCCCGGCTTCTGCAGGCAGAGGTCTATCTTTTTATCGTCGCGGATATTTTTGATAAACCCGTCGATTTCCCGGCCGATTTCAAGCGGCTGAAACACCTCGTTATTATACAGGACACCTTTGTGCGTGCCGTTTATGACGGCGATAAACCCCATCCTGGTTTTATCGGAGATAAGAAGCGCTACCTTCTGGCCCGCATGAAAATCCGCCTCTTCTTTTTGCTCCCCGACTTTTTTATGGGTATTTGTTACCATCGCATTTCTCCGGCGATTGGTGCCGGCCGGTGCCTGCTTACCGCTCCTCTGTTGACCCGGTCGGGTCTTTCTCATCTTCATCGGTTTAAACCGCCTTATTTACCGGCCTTGGCCGCCTTTTATCTCTTTCTTCTATTTCCTGAACCGGCATCGTCTGCCACGACCTTCGCTTCCCGTTAAATTCCGGGACCTGTAAAATCTCTGAATAACAGTGGATGAATCCCATCCGCCCCATGTAGGCCCTCATGGGGATGGATCATTAAAAAAGGCATCCCCCGTTTAACAGGTGATGCCTTTGATTGTCCCAAAAAGCAGTTTAGATAACGGTCACATTGGCTGCAGAAGGACCCTTAGGTCCCTGCTGGATGTCAAAGCTAACTCGCTCACCTTCGCTGAGGGATTTAAAACCGTTCGCATTGATTGCGCTGTGATGCACAAACACATCCGGTCCGTCTTCCTGTTCAATGAATCCGAAACCTTTTTGATCATTAAACCACTTTACAGTTCCATTTGGCATGATATCATCCTCCTTTCGATAAATTTCAATGTTACAGACTGAAGGATGATAACGTTTAAAAACTTATAATCCAAGCAGAAAGAACCCCGCCCGCCGATTTCCGGCAGGACTTGTTTGATACCATACTTTAAGCACCTTTACGGTAATAGCAAGCCGGATATTCATTTTTTCTGCAACAAACAGTAAATGTGAAGGAATAAAAACAGATGGACACCCAGGTTTCCATCAGGAAACGGCCTGTTATCCATAAATTCTGACAATGGATTCAGGGCCGCAGGATCTGATCGGGGGAAACAGGGTTCAGGGGGTCACGAAACAGGACGTGCCGTCACGCAGGTCTTTTACCCTTTTTCTTAAACGCGCTTCCTCCAGGTAGGCCTTCTGGATCTTTTTGTTCGTCTTAAGCTCCGAGGCGGGCACTTAAACAATGAAGGCATTCCCTCTTACTATTGTCTTTGATGCGGCCGCATGTTAACTTCCAGGGAGACGATTCAAAAACATCTTACAGGCGGTCTGGAAAAGAAGAGGCATGACGTGGACAGGATCAAAGATGTCCGGGACAAGGTAAGGAAGACACTTTCGGAGTACCGCATGATCCGTACCGGCGACAAGGTTGTGGTGGCCGTGTCGGGCGGACCCGATTCCGTATGCCTTATCCACATCCTGAACGAACTCAAAGGGGAATTCCAGATAGAGCTTGCGGTCGCCCATTTTGATCATGGATTGAGGCCTGAACAGGATAAATCAGAGACCCTGTTTGTAAAGGCGCTTGCAGAAAAACTGGGGCTCCCTTTTGATACTTCGAAAGCAGGCGACGCGCTTTCAAATAAAGACAATTCCCTTGAAGAGCGGGCAAGGGATGAAAGGTATAAATTTCTTGAACTTACCAGGGCCGGCCGCTCGGCCCAGAAGATAGCCCTCGGTCACAACCTGAACGACCAGGCCGAGACCGTCCTTATGAGGCTTTTGAGAGGGAGCGGGCCTGCCGGTCTCGCAGGTATCCCTCCTGTAAGGGACGGGGTGATCATCAGACCGCTCATCGAAATTACCAGGCAGGAGATAGAGGAATATCTCCTGGTCAGGGGAATCGAATCGGCAACTGATCCCTCCAACCGGGATACCAGATTTTTGAGGAACAGGATCCGCCACCGGCTCCTGCCGCTTCTTACCACCTTTCAGCCTCGCATAGTTGAGATCCTGGGGAACAGCTCAAGGATAATAAGGGAAGACGACCTGTTTATGGAGTCGATAGCGGAAAAATGGGTAAAAGAAAACTCGACTGAAAAATCGCGAACCATCCTTTTCCCCCTTGCCCCTTACAGGGATCTGGCCGGCGCTCTTCAGCGCCGGATAGCCCGATCCTGCCTCAAAAGGCTTTGCAGCGGAAACCTTCGCAGGATAGACTCGGCGCACCTTGAATCGGTCAGGCGGATGGCATTGGGCCAAAGGCCGCAGGCGGCCTTGTCCCTGCCGAAGGGAATTACCGTCAGCAGGGTCTACGACACGATCCTTTTCAGAAGCAACATGGATGAGGCGGATCAGGGCCTTCAGGTCGTCATTGACGGAGAAGGAACATTTTCAATCGGTTCCGAAGGCTGGTCACTTTCCATTAAGGAGGTCGAAAAGGCGGATTATTCCCCTTCGGGACAGAGGGACGATGTCGAATATATTGATGGAGACCTGATCAGGTTTCCCCTGCTGCTGAGAAATATCAGGCCTGGTGACAGGATAATCCCTTTGGGCATGAAGGGGCGAAAAAAGATAAAGGACCTCTTTATCGATCTCAAGATTCCTTCCCTGAAAAGGTCTCGGACACCTGTCCTTTTCTCAAAGGACAGGGCCGTATGGGTCTGCGGCATAAGGCTGGATGACCGTTTCAAGGTCACATCAGGCACCAAAAAGGTGTTTAAGCTCAGATACGGCGGGCCCTGTCACAAGGATTGATCACGCAATCAGCCTTTTTCACCAAGGAGTTTCCTGATGCCCCGGCCGTAGGGGGGCCTGACGATTCCCCTCTCGGTTATTATGGCGGAGACATATCTTGAAGGGGTTATGTCAAAGGCGGGGTTGATTGCCCTGACCCCCTCCGGTCCAAGGAGTCTTCTCCCGATCCTTGATATCTCCTCCGGGGCCCTCTCCTCAACAGGGATAAGATCCCCGTTTTCCGTCATGGGGTCGATCGTAGATACGGGCGCTGCAACATAAAAGGGGACATTATTTTCATGGGCCAGCACCGCGACCTGGTATGTGCCGATCTTGTTTGCCACATCACCGTTTAAAGCGATCCTGTCCGCCCCTGTAACAACCAGGTCTATCTTTTTCCGGCGCATCAGAAAACCGGCCGCATTATCCGCTATCACGGACACGGGGATCCCCTCTTCCATCATCTCGAAGGCCGTCAGTCTGAGACCCTGGAGCCAGGGCCTTGTCTCATCGGCTATTACGGCTATGTCCTTCCCTGCTTCACTGGCGGCCCTTATGACGCCGAGCGCGGTCCCGTAGCCCCCGGTTGCAAGAGAGCCCGCATTGCAATGGGTCAATATGGTTGCCTTCTCAGGCACAAGTGCCTGCCCGATCTTTCCCATCTCCCTGTTGATGCCTATGTCCTGCTCAAGCATCAACTCCGATTCCCTTCTTAAGGAGGCCGCAAGCTCATCGACCGGAACACCCGCCATATCCCGGGCAAGCCTGTTCATTCTTTCCACGGCCCACCTGAGGTTTACGGCAGTGGGCCTTGCCTCGATCATCTGCCTGCCCATTTTTTCGAACCTCATCATGAATTTGTCATGGGATACCGTCCCTATGACCCTGGCGCCCAGGGCAAGGCCCATTGCCGCGGCAACTCCGATGGCGGGCGCCCCCCTGATCACCATTTTTTTTATCGCGGCTATGACGTCCCCGTATCCCCTGCAGTCATACCATCTGACAGTATTGGGCAGGACCCTCTGGTCTATCATCCTTACGATATTACCGTGCCATTTTATGGTTGGGACCATATTATCCCCTCTTTGCGTCAGCTTGCCGGGCCTGGGATGTTGTCGGATTTTCACAAGGCATTCAAACGCCAGCATAGCCCCTGATCTATTAAGGTGGAGGTGGGCGGATCCTGCGGGAAAATCCGTTTGCCCACGGCAGGCGGGCGTCTTTTAAAAAGCAGGGTGCCGAGGGATCAGGTGAACAGAGGCACAAAAAGGTCATGCCCTTCCACTTGAATCCTCAAACCCTGGAGCAAATATCCTGAAGATAACCCTTAGCACACTAATCGATACGTTCCATCCAGCCGCGTGAGTCATCCTTGTATCCATACTGGATGCCCACGATTTCGTCATAGAGTCTCTGGGAAAGTTCGCCCCTGTTTCCGCCTGCCACCATGTAATCATTGCCCTTGTAGGTTATCTGGCCCACAGGAGATATGACCGCGGCCGTTCCCGTGCCGAATGCCTCTTTGAGCGTACCCTTTTCAGATGCCTCGACAACCTCGTCAATGGAAAGAAAACGTTCGGAGACCTTGAATCCCCAGTCGCTTACTATCTGCATGACCGAATCTCTTGTGACACCGGGCAGGATGCTTCCTGAAAGCGGGGCCGTGATTACTTCATCGCCTATGACGAAAAACATGTTCATGGTCCCCACCTCTTCGATATATCTGTGCTCGGCCGCATCCAGCCACAGGACCTGGGTAAAGCCTTTCTCCTTCGCCTTTTCAGCGGCAAAAAGGCTTGCCGCGTAATTCCCGGCGGCCTTGGCCTCACCGGTCCCACCCTTGGGAGCCCTGACATGGAAATCTTCCACATATATCTTTACCGGGTTAAGTCCTTCCTTGTAGTAGGCCCCTACCGGTCCCAGTATGATAAAGAACAGGTAGTTATTTGAAGGCCGGACACCCAGGTGGGGTTCAGTGGCAATCATCGTGGGCCGGATATAAAGGGAGGTCCCCTCCGATCCGGGAATCCACTGCCTGTCAAGAAGTATCAGCTTTTTCATCCCCTCCATAGCCAGGTCTATCTCAACCTCCGGCATACAGAGCCTTTTGGCGGACTGGTTGAGCCTCTCGAAGTTTTTTCTCGCCCTGAAAAGATGGACCCCGCCGTCTTTTCCGGCATACGCCTTCAGACCTTCAAATATCTCCTGACCGTAATGAATCGCCATGGCGGCCGGATCAAGGGACAGATTCGCGTATGGCGCGATCCTGGGATCGAGCCACCCCTTTCCCGCCTCATAGTCCATCATGAACATATGATCCGTGGTTATATCTCCGAAACCCAGCCGGGATTCATCCTCCGGCTTGGGCTTCATCTGTTCAGGTTCGATTTCCTTGACTTTGATTTCCATAGATTTCTCCTTTTTATGGTAATAATGTGATATTTCATAGCACAAGCCGGACCTAAAGACAATACGGCCGATGCCGGTTCCACCATCGGGGCATGATCCCCGCCTCAGCGGCATTGTATCAAGTCCATTGATCTTCGTATCAGGTCCGAATTAAGTGGAGGATTTTGATGTCACGCAACCATTATTGTCCATAAAAATCCGATATACCGCGAATCAAAGGCAACTATATTTTTCGTTGACAAAATAAGGCCTCTTAGATTATTAGTTTGTTAATAAACTCAAAGGCTTTGGCACAGGGCCTTATCAGCGTCCTTTGAGTAACAGCGGCCGGTACCGGCCGTATGCGCGACCTTTTTTATTACCATATAATAAGGTTTATAATCAATAACCTCATAATAACTGATGAGGCCATGAATAAATTATTTTCAAATTCCATTTCCATCTCTGTTTTTTCCCTGCTTATTATATTGTCCTGCTGGTCAACCGCCCTTGCCCAGGAGCCTAAAAAGATCCTCAGTATCGAGGCCTTTGACATGCTCAATACGGTCCCCGATACCTACATTATGGATGTAAGGACCAGGGCCGAGTACCAGTTCGTCGGGCACCCCTTAAATGCCTATCTGTTTCCCTATATGTTCATGACAAATGAATTCGTCAAAAAAGACGAACAGTACTCCTACAGGTATAACCTGAAAAACAAGGACTTTGTCGAACAGATCGCGAATGTGTTCAAAAAATCCGATAACCTGCTTATAATGGGTGCCGACGGAACAAGGAGTGACCCCGCGGCTAAAGAACTTATCGAAGCGGGGTTCAAAAATGTCTATGATGTTGAGGACGGATTTGAAGGCTCGGAATTTCCCGCCTTCAAGGACAGCAACAAACACAAATTCTATCGTCAGCTGGCTAAGAGAAATAAGATTTACGGGTTCGGACACAGGAGGCACTATGGATGGCAATGGTGGGGCCTGCCCTGGACATATGAAATAAACCCCAAATTTATCTACCCTCCGGATCTTTCACCTCCAAAGCAGAAAAAATAGCAATGTTGGAGGCCACCCGGCCTTGTCTATGAATGAAACATGCCCGGCCTTTAAATAAAGAATCTTTTAATTCTCCTTTCGCGGTAAAGGATAATCGCCCCGCTTAATGTTGACAAAATTGCTGCTCCGTATTAGTTTTCCTGTAAATATTGCCATGCGAAAGGAGAATTATAATGGCTGACGTACTGCATGTAACAGATGATAGCTTTGAGGAAGAGATACTGAAATCCGATATCCCGGCTGTGGTCGATTTCTGGGCGGAGTGGTGCGGCCCGTGTAAAATGGTGGGTCCGGTAGTTGAGGAGCTGGCCAAACAATACGCCGGCAAGATAAAGGTCGCTTCCATGGATGTGGATTCAAACCGACAGACACCCGGAAAATTCGGGATCAGGAACATTCCCACGCTTATCTTCTTCAAGAATGGCGAGGTCGCAAATACCGTGATCGGGGCACAGCCCAAGAGCGCCCTTGAAGAAGAAATTAACAAGCTCCTGTAGAATAACCGGCTGAAGGCATTTACCAGGCGTTTTTTTGATGCAGGTTTTTGCCTTTTTTGAGGAGAGCATCGTGGAAGATCTTGTAATAATAGGAGCAGGGCCTGCAGGTCTCACCGCAGGCCTTTATGCTGCCCGTGCGCGTCTTAAGACCGTCGTTCTTGAAAAGCTCTCACCCGGCGGACAGATATTAATGACCGACTGGGTGGAAAATTATCCAGGTTTCCCTGACGGTCTCTCCGGATTTGAGCTGGTCGACAGGATGAAAAGACAGGCTGAAAAATTCGGCCTCAAAATCGAGAGCCATGAGGTAAAAGGACTTGAGCTTTCACCGGAAAAAAAGATTATAACCCATGACGGGGGCGTGCTGGAGACCAGGACCGTTATTATCGCATGCGGAGCAAATCCGCAGAAACTCGGCATAGAAGGGGAAAACCTGCTTACCGGAAGAGGCGTGTCCTACTGCGCTACCTGTGACGGCCCCTTTTACAGAGATCAGGAGGTCGCCGTTGTCGGCGGAGGAGATACGGCCGTTGAAGAGGCGCTTTTTCTCACCAAGTTCGCCTCCAAGGTCTTTCTGATCCACAGGAGGGATGAACTCAGGGCCACCAAGCTGCTTCAGGAAAGGGCAATGGCCGAGGAAAAGCTTGAAATCATATGGGACAGCATCCCTAAAAAGATAGTCGGGCAGAAAGAGGTGGAGGGGATTGATCTTTCCAACGTAAAGACGGGGCAAGGTTCTTTTCTGCCTGCCCAGGGTGTTTTTATCTTCATAGGCTACAGGGCGAACAGTAATTTTCTGGACGGAATCGTTCAACTGGATGAACATGGTTTTGTTGTTACCCGGGGAGATATGCAGACTTCGGTACCGGGAGTTTTCGCCGCGGGAGACATAAGATCCAAACTTCTCCGCCAGGTCTCCACCGCTGTAGGGGAAGGGGCGACAGCCGCCTTTGCCGCTGAAAAATACATAGACAACCATAAATAGGTATTTTCATGAACAGGGACCGTAAATTCAGATGGCTTATTTTGGCAGTAGCCGCGATATTGCTTCTCAACGGATGTGCCATGCTCGACGGGTTAATGGGAAAAGATACTGAACTCTCGCCTGACGAGCTGATGTACGAGGGCGTCAAAAATATGGAGCGGGGCAGATATACCGCCGCAACCGAGGCCTTCCAGACCATTAAGGACCGCTACCCTTACAGCAAGTACGCTCTTGAGGCGGAACTCAGGCTGGCTGACATGCTTTTTAAAAGGGAGCTTTACGACGAGGCGTTTAATGGCTACGACGATTTTGAGAAGCTGCACCCGAGAAATGCGGAAATACCATATGTAATCTACCAGAAAGGCATGTGTCATCTTGAACAGGTGTCCACCATCGACCGGGACCAGTCACACACGCTCAAGGCAAAGGAAGAGTTTAACAGGCTGCTGGAAAGATTTCCAAAGAGTCCCCACGCCAACAGAGGTCGCAAGAAGCTCAGGGAATGCTACATGCATCTGGCCGAGTATGAGCTTTACGTGGGTCACTTCTACTACAAGAGTAAAAAATATCAGGCTGCCATAAACAGGTATCTGCATCTCATAGAAAACTATCCCGACCTGGGCCAGTACCATGAAGCCATGATATATCTCAACAAATGCAGGGAAAAGATCTCCGATTCCGAGCCCCGGGGCAGGCCTGAAAAGCCTGAGAGCTGGTGGAAGAGATTAACTCCCTCCTTTCTCCACTAGATCGTAAAACGCCTCAAAGGCCTCTCCCAGCTTATCAGGAAGATTTCCCCCGCCCTGGGCCATATCGGGTCTGCCGCCCCCCTTTCCGCCCACAATGGGAGATATCTGTTTGATTATATCACCGGCCCTGAAACGACCCACAAGATCCTTGGTGACAACGCAATTCAGCATAACGGTACCTTCCTTGCCGGCTCCAAGAAGGATGACGCCTGATTTAACCTTGTCCCTGATTCTATCCCCCGACTCCCTTAACTCCTTTGGCGAGGCGACATCAATTTCCCGGGCCAGGGCATTTACATCTCCTATTTGTCTTACTTGGGAGAGAAAATCATCCGATTTTTTTGTCATGAGTTTTGCCTTGAGGGATTCGACTTCCCTTTCCCTTTCCTTCTGCTCCCTCAGGATATGATCTATCCGTTCCTCGAGTCTTTCAGGCGAAGTCTTCAGGACGGAACAGGCGCGTTTCAGGACCATTTCCTGCTGCTGATCGTGAATAAGGGCGCCCTGCCCGGTAACGGCCTCTATCCTGCGGACATTCGCGGCGACAGCGCCTTCGGATATGATCCTGAAAAGACCTATATCTCCGGTGCGGGCCGTATGGGTCCCGCCGCACAATTCCATGCTCATGCCCTCACCCACGTTTACCACCCTGACCTGTTCGCCGTAACGTTCCTCAAAGATTGCCATGGCACCTGTCTTCATCGCCTCTTCCTTTGACATGGCCTCCACGCTCACTGCGAGGTTTTCCCTGATATAACTGTTGACAAGGGCCTCAATCTCAAGCAGTTTTTCCTGACCGACCTGGGTGAAATGGCTGAAATCGAAACGGAATCTTTGTGAGGTGACAAGTGAACCGGCCTGCTTCACATGATCACCGAGCAGATGTCTCAGTGCGGCATGAAGCAGATGCGTGGCAGAATGATTACAGGCGGTGTCTCTTCTGGTCTTTTCATCGACCATCGCCCTTACGCCCTCACCCCGCCTGATTGATCCCCTTTCCACACGGCCTTTATGTATTATGAGTTTCTGGGCCACCTTCAGGGTGTCTTCAACAACAAATCTAAGGTCTTCCCCTTCAATTATGCCGACATCCCCCACCTGGCCGCCCGCCCTTCCGTAAAACGGCGTACGGTCAAGAAGCACCTCCGCCTCGGTGCCCGCCTCGACACTGTCCGCCTCCTTTCCTCCAACAAGAAGACCTACAACCCGGGACTCCGCCTCAAGTGAGGCATATCCCTCGAAGATCGATTTGACTCCCCGTCCGAGAAGCTTCCTGTAGGTTTCAGGGATCTCCTCCTCACCGCTGCCCTTCCACGATTCCTGAGACATGGCCCGCTGCCTGGCCATCGCCTTTTCATACCCGTCCATGTCAACGGTGAGACCTTCATCTCTGGCCACATCCTCCACCATGTCGAGGGACAGGCCGAAGGTGTCGTAAAGCTTGAAGGCCACATCCCCTGAAATTACGGTGCCGCCCTTTTTTCTTAACTCGGCAAGCTCCTCTTCAAATACCCTCATGCTGTAATTTAGCGTGTCTGAAAATCGCCTTTCTTCATTTTCAACAACGCCCTCGATAAATTTCCTGGACCTCTCAAGTTCCGGATAATCATCTCCCATGAGATCAATCACCCTGCCGCATATCATAAAGAAAAAGGAGTCTTTCAGGTTGAAAATACGGCCGTATCGGATGGCCCTTCTGATAATCCTCCTTAACACATAACCCCTGCCCTCGTTTGAAGGCATAATGCCGTCACCTATCAGAAAGGCGGCGGCCCTGGCGTGGTCCGCAATAACCTTGAAGGCTACCCCGTTTTTTCCGTCACTCTTATAGGGCATCCCTGAAAGATCCTCTATCCTTGATATCAGGCGCCGCAGGATGTCTGTTTCATAGTTCGACGGGGCCCCCTGAACAACCGCGGCAAGTCTCTCAAGCCCCATTCCGGTATCGATATTTTTCTGAGGAAGCGGACTGAGCGTGCCGTCCGCCGCCCTGTCAAACTGGGTGAATACCAGATTGTATATTTCCAGATATCGGTCGCAGTCGCATCCCACCCCGCAATCGGCCCTGCCGCACGAAAAAGCCGGTCCCTGATCGATATAGATCTCCGAGCATGGGCCGCAGGGACCGGTATCCCCCATAGACCAGAAATTATCCTTTTCACCCAGGCGCACTATCCTTTCAGAGGGGACACCCACCTGTTCCCTCCAGATATCAAATGCCTCTTCATCATCCCTGTAGATCGAGACATAAAGTTTGTCCGGATCGAGTCCGTATACATCAGTCAGAAGTTCCCATGCCCAGGAGATCGCTTCTTCCTTGAAATAATCACCAAAGGAAAAATTGCCCAGCATTTCAAAAAAGGTATGATGACGGCCCGTATAACCCACGTTTTCAAGATCGTTGTGTTTTCCCCCGGCCCTGACGCATTTCTGGGAGGTCACGGCCCTGGTATAGCCCCGTTTCTCCTCTCCGAGAAAAAGCCTCTTAAACTGAACCATGCCCGCGTTGGTAAACAACAGCGTGGGATCATCCATGGGGATCAAAGAGGCGCTTTCCACGATCTCATGGCCCTTTTTTCTGTAAAACTGCAAAAATCTTTCCCTTATCTCTCTTGTCTCCATTTAAATATCCTGCTCATGTCTTGTTAAATTTCGGCAAAAATTATCCCCGATGACCGCGCCCGTCTATGCTTCAGACACTTATTCGGCCGGTTTTGAGGGGTCTGTTTTTTCTTTATTCCCGGCAAGGCCGGCCTTTTCTTTTATAAGACCTGCAATCCTGTCTCTGATATCAACGTTTTCCATTAGAAAATTCTTCACGTTTTCCCTGCCCTGTCCGATCCTTTCCTTTCCGAAAGAATACCATGCCCCGCTCTTTTCAACTATCCCGAGTGATACCCCCAGGTCCAGGATATCTCCCTCTTTGGAGATTCCATGGCCGTACATTATATCAAATTCAGCCTCTCTGAAGGGGGGCGAAATCTTGTTTTTAACCACCTTGACCCTGGTCCTGTTTCCCGCCATCCGGTCACCATCCTTGATGGCCCCTATTCTTCTTATGTCCAGGCGCTGGCTCGCGTAGAACTTGAGTGCGTTACCTCCGGTAGTGGTTTCCGGATTCCCGAACATTACCCCTATTTTCATTCTTATCTGATTAATAAAGATGACGCAGGTCTTCGATTTGCTTATTGTGGCGGTCAGTTTCCTGAGTGCCTGGGACATCAGCCTGGCCTGAAGGCCTACATGATGATCGCCCATCTCTCCTTCTATCTCGGCCCTCGGTACCAGGGCGGCCACGGAATCGATTATAAGGGCGTCAATAGCGCCGCTTCTCACAAGTATCTCGGTGATATCGAGAGCCTGTTCTCCGGTGTCGGGCTGGGACACAAGGAGGCTGTCCACATCAACCCCCAGTTTTCTCGCATATCCTATGTCCAGGGCGTGTTCCGCGTCGATAAAGGCCACCATGCCGCCCGCCTTCTGAGCTTCAGACGCGATATGAAGTGCCAGGGTGGTTTTTCCGGAAGATTCAGGGCCGTATATCTCAACTACCCTTCCCCTTGGAACCCCCCCGACCCCCAGGGCGATATCAAGTGAAAGGGATCCGGTGGAAATGGAGGGAACGTCTATTGCCGACCCGTCACCCATTTTCATTATGGAACCACGGCCGAACTGTTTTTCAATTTGAGAAATGGCCTGTTCAACTGCTTTATCTCTATCCATAGGTCCTACCTCCAATGGGACGGCACCCGGATAAAATCGGTCAACAGACCTTTATCCATGGCCGGTCCTTCTAGAAGATTGAATACTTATATTAACGGCTTCGTAAAGACTCCGACTGCTTCGTTATGCTTCATCTTTCGTCATTGCGACGTACAACAAGCACGCCATTCCAAGGAGTTGCAACCCTTGCATCTGGAGCTTTTTACTTCACCGTCTCAATTATGACTTTTTATGAATTCATCTACATGGATCTTCTCCCGATTAGTCGGTCGACCGGCATATCTTTTTTACACGGTGCAACATATCAGGATTCGAGTGTCCAAGGGGCCAGGAAAAAAGGCTTGTATATTTTGCCCCTTGCGGACACAGTTCGCTCCTGAAAAAAACCAGTTTATCAAGCATGCAGGTCGGGCCGGCGACACCCATATGCCTTGAAAGGGCATCATCAAGATTTTTGCCCGGCCTGCAGGCTTTCCGAAACCTTCCGATCGTAAGATGCGGCCTGAAGGCCCTTTTCTCCCGCCTGACTCCAAAAGGGATAAGGATTTCCTGAATCTCGTCCCGGAAACGCCCCATTCTTTCAAGATCACCGTTAAGGCCGATCCAGATCACCCTCGGGTTACCTCTGCCGGGGAAAATCCCGGCGCCGTCCAGGCGCATCTCAAAAGGCGAATGACGCCTGCAGATCCTGTCCGCTGAAAAGGCTATTTTCTCGATATCATCTTCAGGCACACTTCCAAGAAAGACAACGGTTAGATGGATATTTTCCTTTTTGACCCATCTCACATCAAGGTCACAGCTCCTGAACCGGTCATGGGCATCTGAAAGCGGCCCGGCCATGCCGGGAGGAAGCTCAAATGCCAGGAAGGAACGGATATCCATCTATATACCTTCTTATCCAGTCAAGCGCCATTGCCGACGCATTGAGTTTGACCTTTTCTCTGCTCCCCCGGAACCGGTACATGCCTGTAAAGGTATCCTTTTCACCGTCAATGCCCAGATAGACCGTTCCCACCGGCTTGGACATGGTTCCCCCCCCAGGTCCGGCTATACCGGTAACGGAGATTCCAAGATCGGTTCTGAAATATTTCCTTACTCCCTTTGCCATTTCTTCCGCGGTATTACCGCTCACGGCCCCGTATCTATCCAGGGTCTCGGGATTCACCTTGAGAAGGTCTATCTTTGCCCTATTACTGTAGGCCACGATTCCTCCCATGAAGTATCCCGAGCTTCCCGGTACTTCCGTAAGCCTGTGTCCCAGCAGGCCTCCTGTGCACGATTCTGCGACAGAGATGGTGTAAGAGCCCTTTAAAAGCATTTTCCCAACCACCTCCGCCATAGACTCGGGGCCGGATGAAAATATGTACTCTCCGATCAGACGCCTGATTTCTCTTTCAGCCCTGTCAAGCTCTCCGGTGACAGAAGATTCATTCTCCCCCCTGAGACTCAGGGTAATATGATTCTCCGGAAAATCGGGATAAAAACCGAGCAGGATACCCGTCTTACCCTTGAGCTCCTTCAACGCCTCTGATATACCGGGCTCCTCCAGTCCATACAGTTTCAGTATCCTCTGTCTCATGACAGGGAGGGTATCACAGCAACCGACTATCTCCGGAAGCACAAACTTGTCCAGCAGATATCGCATCTGATCAGGCACACCCGGAAGAAAATAGAGGCGCACAGCCCCCTTTTCAAGTGAATAGCCGCAGGCGTCACCTTTCGGGTTTAGTATCCTTGAACCTTCAGGCATAAAGGCCATCTTGCTTAATGAGGAGTTCATCTGAGAGCCCCTCCGCTCAAAATGGCCTTTTATCTTTTCAAAAAGATAGTTATTGCGCTCAAGAGGCCTTTCAAGGGCCTTCGCGGCAATCTCGCTTGTCATATCATCATCGGTTGAACCTAGTCCTCCGGTTATTATTACAAAACCGGAATCCCTGACAGCCCTTTTAAGGGCGTTCGACACCATCTCAGGATCATCTCCGACAGAGGTGATCCTGGTTACCCCCAGGCCGGAAGCTATCAGACGACCTGCGGCATACCATGAATTCAGATCAAGGGCTCTGCCTGATACGAGCTCATTTCCTATGGTGATAATTTCGCAATCCATCTGCCGAACGCCTTTGATTTAGACTGAATCATACACAAAACAGGTTATTAAACACAAACACTCATCAGTTTAAGGCAGACGGCGGAATAGGCGCCGGCCATGAGATCATCCGCAACTATCCCTGTCCCCCCCTTTAATTTTTCAAGTCTCCTTATGGGAAACGGCTTTAAGATATCAAAAAAGCGAAAAAACAGAAAGCCCGCCCCCAGCATTGTCCAGGAAGGCTCTACAAAGGAGACTGCAAGCAGGTAGCCCGCGACTTCATCTATGACGACCTCCCGGGGATCCTTCCGTTTAAGTGCCTCCTGAGCCTTACCTGACGTCCATACCGCTATGATTGTAACCAGAGTGATGAGTAAAAACCGCGCAGGCCCGCCAAGGTGCCACATCAAAAGGATAAGGGGGACCGTTGCGATGCTGCCGCATGTCCCAGGGGCGAACGGCGATAGCCCGAAGCCGAACCATGAGGAAATAACCAGTGAAATCTTCCCCCGACGGCCTGATTGCCTGAAGGCATCCAGGAAGGCTAAATTATCAGATTGCGAGTTTGGCATCAACAAGGTTGTGTGAGAAATTATCTTATTGTTCACGCATGTCTATAAGACGCATAACGGCCTGTCCGTGTTCAGCGGTTAAGTCCCATGACCCAGTAGAAGATTCTTCTTAAAGGGACATCGTTTTTAAGGGCCAGGTCTCTGCACGACTCATATTCAGGCATAATTTCAGCGGATCCGTCTGCTGAGATGACCTTTTTGACCTTCACCGCCCCCCATGGACTGACAACCTCTTCCTCGGATCTGTTCAGGATTTCTCTTTGACAGTAGCGGAACCTGACTCCAAGGGTACTGTTCTCCCTGAAAAATGTCTTTATCAGCTGCTTTTTCTTCTCCGGCCTTGACACGACCTGAACATGGACGGCCGGCCTGTTTTTTTTCATCTGAACCGGAAAGAAAACCACGTCAAGGGCCCCTGCCTCAAAAAGCCTTTCCATGAGATATCCAAGCCATTCAGGACTTGAATCGTCTGTATCGGTCTCCAGGACAAGCACCGTTTCGGTCTCATTTCCGGCAGACTCCTGTCCGATCAATATACGAACCAGGTTCGGCCTGTCAGGCAGTTTTCTCGTTCCCACCCCGTATCCTATCCTGTCGACCGTCATCGGAGGCATGGGACCCTGTGAAACGGAGAGTCCTTTTATGAACGCGGCGCCCGTGGGCGTAACAAGCTCAAAAGGGAGCCCTGAGTCATATACCGGAATTCCCCTTAAAAGCTCTATCGTGGCAGGGGCGGGGACCGGGATCCTGCCGTGAGCGCACTCGATAAAACCTGAGCCGAGAGGGATTGTCGAGGTGCATAGAGAATCGATTCCAAGATATGCCAGCCCGTAAACCGCGCCTATTATATCTATTATGGAATCGACCGCACCCACCTCGTGGAAATGCACCTTGTCGGGAGGAAGATTATGGGCCTTGCCCTCCACCTCCGCAATAAGCTCAAATATATCGACGCATTTTTTCTTTACCGCCTCTTCCAGGGCTCCTGCCTCGATTATCTCTTTTACGTCCTTCAGGTGTCTGTGAACGTGCCCTTGGCCCTTCAACTCCACGACAAAGCGGGTGCCGAACAGCCCCATCCGCTCCTCCTTGAATGACCTAAGGCCGTAGCCGTCAAAAGGAAGGCTCATGATCTTGTTTTCAAGCTCTTCAAATGGAAGGCCCGCATCCAGAAGCGCGCCTATGAACATGTCGCCGCTTACCCCTGAAAAACAGTCCAGATATGCTGTTGTCATTTAAAAATCCTTCTATGGAATTTGCCTCTTCCTGAAAAAGGAAAATTTGATATCCCCTCAAAGGATCAAGGAGAGGTCCTGCTGATCATAAAAAGCCCTGCCCTTTTGGGCAAGGCTTTTATTCCGTATGCACCTTAAAATATCAAATTACCTCTGCAATCAATTCGGAGATATCCCTTATCTCAATCTGTTCCTCTCTGTTGGTTGTCTTTCTACTGTCCTCAAGCATTGAAATACAGTAAGGACAGGCCGTGGCGAGTATCGAGGCCCCAGTAGTACACGCCTCTTCTATTCTCAGGTCCGAGAAACGCCATTCAGGCTTTGTCTCCATCCAGAGCCTGCCCCCTCCTGCTCCGCAGCACAGGCTCTCTTTTCTGCTCCTTTTCATCTCCACGAGATTTCCGCCCGTAACCGCGGAGATAAGCTCTCTCGGGGCGTCATACACCTCACAGTGCCTTCCGAGATAGCATGGATCATGATAGGTCACCTTTTTGTCGATAGGGCCTGACAGCTTCAGATTTCCCTCCCTCAAAAGACCGGCAAGGAATTCCGTATAATGAAGCACCTCGAAATCCGCACCCAGTTCGGGATATTCGTTCTTGAACGTATAAAGGCAGTGGGGTGAGGTGGTAATTATCTTTTTAACCCCCCTTTCCTTAAAAAGCGCTATGTTTTTCCGCGCCATATCGTTGAACAGCTCCTCGTCTCCGATCTTTCTCACCGATTCGGAGCAGCAGGTCTCCTGGTCACCTATGACGCCGAAACTTACACCGGCCGCGCCGAGAACCTTGACCATGGATTTGGCTATGTTCTGACTTCTCGGGTCATAGCAGGATGTGCAGCAGACAAAAAGAAAATATTCCGTATCATCACCAAAGTCGGGAACCTCAATGCCTTCCATCCAGGCCGCTCTCTTATCCCTCGGCTCGGACCAGGGGTTGCCGTTGCTGTGAACGCTGCCGGTGACCGTTCTGAGGACCGATGGTATGGCGCCCGTCTCCGCTATCATGGACCGCATGGCCCTTACGACATCTATGATCGTAACCCCCCTGGGGCACTTGAGCACACACTTGTTGCAGGTGGTGCAGCCGTAGAGGATGTCGTCTGATTCATAGCCTTCCACCCCCAGCTGGGCCATCCTTATCAGCTTTCTTATATTGAAAGTTCCGTCTACTATGCGCCAGGGACAGGAACCCGCGCACATGCCGCACTGCATGCAGAGGTTGAGTTTTTCCGCGCCCATGGCAACGAGGGCTTCATTTACTTCGTAAAACGGCGTCATTGCTGTCATAAGATCATTCGCTCCTTTCATTTGAAAAGAAAGACCCGATTAACCGCAAAGAAAATTAAGGCAAAACCCCTCTGATAAGATTTTGTGATAAAAGAATATTTTCCAGGAAAATCGGGACTTTTTTAGCAGAACCGACCCTTTATGTCAACAAAAGCGGTGCCCCCAAGCCGCCGCCGGGGCATCATCTGTCCCGCTTCAACGGGGTTGTCCCTGATCCCGCCTGCGCGGGATAGATCAAAGGCCTCGGACATAACTCTCAGGCGGCCCTCACAGGCTCGACTTGTATCCGGAGCTTACCGTGCCGTCTAAATCTTGATCTCTTACGAGTGCATCGCAATAGGTAAAGAAAAAGGCGGAACCGCATATATTCAAGGCTGATGAAAGACAAGGGATAAGTAATACCATTTAAAATCGACTCGGTGCTCCCGGTTACCTCTGATCTAATCCAGGATTTCACGCAGTTTGATCGAAAGCGCCTCCAGGTCAAAGGGCTTCTGAATGAACCCGTCGCAACCCCGTTCAAGGATCTCCGTTGCCTCCCCGTCCAGGCTGTACCCGCTGGACAGAAGCACCTTTACGGAGGGATCAATCTCCATGAGGCGGTCATAGGTATCACCGCCGTCCATGCCTGGCATCCTTATATCCAGAATCACCAGGTCGACCTTTCCGATGTTTTCCGTGTAACTTTCGATAGCCTTTTCTCCGCTGCCGGCTGTCAGCACATCATACCCCAGAGCCTTCAACATGTCATTGCCTATACCAAGGATCATCTCTTCATCGTCAACAAGAAGTACCGTCTCGCTGCCCTTTAACAGTTCTTTCCCTGTCATTTTTCTTTTTTTCCCCTTTTTATCCCCTGCCGGAAGAAAAATTTCAAACATGGTTCCTTGTCCCGGTTCACTTTGAATATCTACCATTCCGCCATGATTTTTTATGATTCCATATACAGATGCCAGACCCAGGCCCGCCCCTCTTTTCATCCGTCTTGTGGTATAAAAGGGATCAAAGGCACGTTTTCTGGCCTTTTCATCCATTCCCACGCCTGTATCTCTAACCGATATCCTTACATAATCCCCGGACTTAAGACCCAGTGAACCTCCCTTTTTTGCCCCAAGCAAGGCATTTTCGGTTTCGATAAATATGTCGCCTCCCTCCGGCATTGAATCAGCGGCATTCACAAAAAGATTTACCAGGGCTGTCTCGATCTGCCCCTTGTCCGCCTCTACGGTTGAAAGATCCTTGGCAAGATTCCTCCGTATCCTCACATCGCGTCTTGTTCTCCCGAACATATCAGAGGTTACTGTGATAAGGAAGTTAAGATCGGCAGGCAGGACCTCATATTTTCCGCCCCTTGAAAACCCGAGAAGCTGTTTGTTCAAATCTGAAGCGGTTCTTACATATTCCTCAATTTTCTGCAGGTAACGGCGATTGGGATCATCCGGATCGCTTTTCAATTTTAAAAGCGATGCCGACCCCTGGATACCTGTAAGTATGTTATTGAAATCATGCGCAACACCGCCGGCAAGGGTCCCTACCGCCTCCATTTTCTGGGAATGAAAAAGCTGAAGCTCAAGTTTTTTCAGCTCTGTGACGTCCCGCAGGAAGTTTAACATAGCGGGGGATCCATTCCAGCTGATGATAACCGAGTTCCCCTGCAAAAAGACATCTTCGGCCTGCGCGTCTTTTATCCTGAAGGTACCTAGGGTGGGGACAGACTCCCCATCCATCCCCTGACTTCGCCTTTGTTTAAGTTTTACGCGATCCGCCGGATGAATCATTTCAAGATATTTCATACCCAGAAGCCTATCAAGGTGATACCCTGAAATAGATGCGGCGCTGGCATTGGCATATCTGATAACACCGTCCTGTGTGACAACCACCGCATCTATGGCGTTTTCCACAAGCGCACGGTACTTTTCTTCAGATTCCCGCAACGCCTTTTCCGCCTTTTTCCGCTTTGAGATATCCATGTACACGGCGTATATACCTATAACCTGATCCTCAAAGGTCACCGGCACACCGAAGAATTCGACATCTATAAGGACCCTGTCCTTTCTATACCTCCTTCCCTCGCCATAAACAGATTCACCCTTTAAGGCCTTTTTGGAAAAATAAGTCGCCTCATCATACAACTCCTCTACCGCGACCACATCATCAAGATCCCGGCCTATGAGTTCTGATTCAGCATACTGAAAAAGCCTTTCAAACTGCCGGTTGCAGGAGACAATTTGATGTTTTTCATCCAGGGTGGCAATGGCCAGGATATTGTTTTCCAGAAGGGATTCAAGGCACTCCTTTTCCCTTGCAAGCTGCCTTTCATATTCCTTTCTGGCGCTTATGTCCCTTACGATCGCCTGAAGAAAGACATCCCCTGAAATCTCAAAACGATTCAAAAAGACCTCGCTGTAAAACAGCGTTCCATCGCATCTGGCATGGACCCATTCAAAGGCCTGGGCGGTTCCGTCCATGGCAAGACGCATCTTTTCCACCGCCTTTTTCTCTGAATTCTCCCCGTCCGGCTGAAGCTCCGGGGAAAGCCGGGCAGGGGATTTACCGACGATCTGCTCTCTGGAACAGCCGAACATCCTGAATGTGGCGGGATTACATTCAGTAAAAAGTCCGTCCTTCAGGGTGAATATGGAGGCGTCGGCACTCTCAAAAAGGGTCCTGAATTTCACCTCTTTCCGGCTCAACAGGGCCACCTGACATTCGAGTTCCTCCACCCTTTTGCTGTATCTTGAAAGCTCATCAAGGAGCTCATCTTTTGTAAACCCTTTTTGTCCGACCATTTAACAGCCTCAAATCAGATAAAAACAGCTTAAAATCGCAGACTTAATACCGTACGTTTTTCTCACCCCTGCCTTATAGATCTTAGCTATATTATGTTTATATATTTTTACATATTGATAATTTACATATCACAACTTAATGTAAAGCCCAATACAAAAATGTTATCTTAAAGTTTCATCAGAAAGAGTCGGTAGATATTGCCGGCTCCGCTTCAACTTGGCCGGACCGGATGATCCAGGGAAAGGTCTCAAAACCTCCTTATTTGAAAATCCCAAAATTTACAGGCCGACTAAATACCGGTTTTTGAATTTTTCCCGATTTAATCATACAACAGGCAGATCCGATCCCTTACTTCCAAAATCGTCAGCCAGATTGATGTCTGAATTTACCCCCTTTGCTTCCTTGTCCATATTATGCTATGAACACGACTGTTTCAAACCAGCCACTTTAATACCCTAATATATCAATATTAATAGAATACGATCAGGATGGTTACCTCTTTACATGTCCGGGGAACATCATCTTAAGGAGAAGTAATGAACAAATTATTGGTAATAGGTATCGGAGGATTTCTAGGTTCCATATTCAGGTACATCATCGGCGGATATGTACAGAGATGGTCTGGAAGTATTTATTTTCCCTATGGCACGCTTGCAGTAAATCTTATAGGCTGTCTTTTGATCGGCATGCTTTCCAGAATGGATGAAATGCGGCATGTAATGTCGCCTGAAACAAGGACCTTGATTTTTATAGGACTTCTGGGTGCATTTACCACCTTTTCGACCTTCAGCAACGAAACCATAGACCTCATGAACGACAGGAGATTTATTTCTGCTTTCACAAATATAGCTTTTCATATAATATTTGGTCTGGCTGCAGTGATGATCGGTAGAGTAACAACATACATCATATGGAGATAGGCAATGGAAATGTCTGAAAGTAGCCAGCTTCTGAGGATCTTTGTCGGTGAAAGCGACAGACATGAGGGAAGGGCCCTTTACAAGTGGATAGTCCTCAAGGCAAAAGAACAGGGCCTTGCAGGGGCCACCGTGTTAAGAGGCATGATGGGTTTCGGCGCCAACAGCAGGATACACACATCCAGAATCCTGCGGCTTTCGGAAGACCTCCCTGTAGTGGTAGAGATTATTGATGAAGAAGAAAAACTGAGAAATTTTCTCTCCCTTATCGACCCTGCTATAAAGGAAGGGCTTGCCACCCTTGAAAAGGCACGCGTCCAGATATACAGAAGCAGCAAGTAGCGCTTTTTCTCTCACAATCTGCCGGGGGGTGGCATTATGAAAATTTTCATGACAGGCGCAACAGGCTTTGTGGGAAGCGAGCTGACAAAAAAACTCGTCTCAGAGGGTCACACTGTCACCCTCCTGACGCGCTCTTTAAAACCAGGAAACCCATTCGGATCTAAGGCAGACTTTGTTGAAGGTGACCCCACGAAAAAGGGAAAATGGCAGGAAGAACTCTTGACACACGACGCGGTGATAAACCTTGCCGGGGCATCCATTTTCACCAGATGGAACGATCAGAGCAAAAAAGTCATAATAAACAGCCGAATCAAAACAACCGAGAACATAGCAGAGGCGATATCAGGGGGGACTGAAGGGCCGGGGATCTTTCTGAGTACATCCGCTGTTGGTTATTATGGATTTCACGGAGACGAGGAAGTTGACGAAGAAAAGCCGCACGGAAATGATTTCCTTGCCTCCCTTTCAAGGGACTGGGAATCAGCAGCGCTCAAGGTTGATACAACAAGGACCCGGACATGCGTATTAAGATTCGGGATAGTATTGGGAAAGGGAGGGGGTGCCCTCAAGATGATGCTCCCCCTCTTCAGGAAGTACCTGGGAAGCCGGCTTGGAAGCGGAAGACAGTGGTTTTCCTGGATACATATTGAAGACCTCGTAAGGGCGCATCTGTTTGTCTTAGAACAAAGTTCTATTTCGGGGCCTGTAAACTGCACGGCCCCAAATCCCGTTACAAACAGAGAAATTACGCAAACGCTTGCAAAGGTGCTCGGCAGGCCCTCCTTTCTGCCCCCTGTACCCGCCTTTGTACTAAGACTTGTAATGGGCGAATTCGGATCGGTCCTGCTCCAGGGCCAGAGGGCCGTTCCCAAAAGGCTCCTTGATTCAGGCTTTCAGTTTACCTATCCCTTTCTTGAAAAGGCCCTTGAGGAAATCCTGGCAAAGAAGGCTTAGCACTATCAGTCTTCATCCATACCGCTTTCACCCGCACCGATCAGGGGAAGCTCTTGTTCTATATTGAAAAAGACCAGGAATCGGGTTTTTTCATCTTCCTTTCCGCCTGAATAGCTTCTGCTTCTTAATGAATAGAGAAGCTCTGAGTCCTGTTCCTCTTTTGTCTTTTTCAAAAAGAGCCTTTTTCCCTTGTAGCCTGCACCCTCCTCCTTGAAAAGATAAGCGGCCCGGCCGTTTGACAATAGATTTTTGTGAGTAAGTCTGTCCGCCATTATAAAAGCTATGGTACCGTCATCCATGAAATGGGGTTTGGCATAAACGGCCACATCCACCTTTCCCTCGGAATCGGATGTCGCCAGCACTCCCATGCCTTTGGTATGTCCAAAATATTCTTTCAGATCCATGGGTATCTCCTTTCCTGTTTATATTTCATCCTTTATTTCCGGCTATTTTTCAGGAGGCAAAGCACATATGTGGTGGAGCCTGGGGGCAAAGCGCTCCGGTCCCTTAATTATAGGAACTCCGGCTTTTTTTGCAATGGATGAAAGCATTCCCTTAAAGAGCATCTGGTGAAACGGATAAAACAGGTACCAGTATATGAGCCCGAAAAGCCCTTTTGGCAGAAATCTTGACAGCTGTTTGAGTTCCGTCATGCCTCCTTGTACAGGGGTCAGCTCAAATTCCAGGAGAGCCTCACCTGGAAGTTTCATCTCAGCTGTAAGCCTGAGCGATTTAGGCGCTTCTACTTTCATCACCCTCCAGAAATCAAGGGCGTCTCCGGTAAAAAGTTCCACAGGATGCCTTCGGCCGCGCCTCAGACCGATCCCCCCGATCAGGCGGTCAAGGCCCCCTCTTAATTTCCAGAGTATCTCTCCGTACAACCATCCGTTCGTCCCCCCGAGCCTCTGTATGAAGGGCCACACTTTTTCGGCCGGACCATCCAAAACGACACGGTACCCGCTTTCAAACACCGTTCCCCCTGCATATTGAGCATCCCCGCACTGGCTCCACTCCGGCACGAAGTGCTCCCCCGCATCGGCCCAGCATGTGGGCACGCTCTGCTCCATGCTTCTCTTAAGCGCTATACTTATAGCCTCCCTGCAGCTCAACAGCTTCTGGGGCACGAGATCCCTTATCCTGTTTTCACTGCAGATCACAGGGGTCCTGAGTCCCTCTATCAAGGGTCCGGCAAGGGAAGACGGAAGAGGCGTAACAAGGTGAACCCAGTATGAGCTCAATTGGGGGGTAAGCAGAGGCAGAGGGATTACAAGTCTTTTCTTAAGGCCCGCCTCCCGGGCGTATATCTCCATCAGTTGTCTGTAGGAAACGACATCAGGCCCCCCGATATCGAATGTATTTCCGGTGGTATCCTCATTTTCGAGGCAACCCTTGAGGTAATTGAGGACATTTCCGATCCCTATCGGCTGGCAAGGCGTATCGACCCATCGGGGCGTCGTCATTACGGGCAGACGTTCCACCAGGTAACGAAGCATTTCAAAAGACGCACTTCCAGAGCCAAGGATTACGGCCGCTCGCAGGAAGGTGACAGGGACATCCGACCCGAGAAGGACTGCAACCTCATGCCTTGACCTCAGATGCTCGCTCATAAGCGAGCCTTTCTCCCCCAGCCCCCCCAGGTATATAATCCTTTTCAGTTTCGCATCTGAGGCGGCCTTTGCCATATTAACAGCGGCCCTTCGGTCGGCTGCGGCAAAATCTCTGTTCCTCGAATTCATGGAATGAACCAGATAATAGGCCGACCGGCACCCCTTACATGCCCTTGAAACGGATTCAGGGTCAAACATATCTCCCTGTGCCAACTCCACTGCCGGATGATAGGCCCAGGGGCGGCATTTAAGCTTGTCAAGGGATCTGCCCATAACACGGACGTTATAGCCTGAATCCAGGAGCAGGGGAACAAGGCGCCCCCCCACATACCCGGTAGATCCCGTAACAAGGACAGGGCTTGATTTTTCCTGAAATTCGGCAGCCAAAAAAGGCCCTCCTTCCTTTACTCTCCGACTATTGTTAATGCCCTTACAAAACGCCCGCAGGTAAAATAAACTACGCGTGATTGCGCAGTTTAAGGGCCACGGGATGGGGATCAAGATATGTCTGAATCCCCAGATAGGGCTCCTCATATTTTCTCACGAAGTGCCTCAAAAGTGTCAGGGGCATAATAAGGGGCACATAACCTTCCCTGTAGGAATCTATCGATTCCAGCACCTCCTGTTTTTCATCCGGACTGAGCTGCTTTTTGAAATAACCAAGCATGTGTTGCAGCACATTTGAGTTTTTCCTGACAGTCGATTTGAGCTTCAGGGCCTCCATCATCAGGATTTCATACCGGCCGTAAAGGTCATTGACATTATATTCCTTCCCGTGACCGACCAGTTTCCCCATGGTTCGGTAATGCTGCGGGCTGTGGGCCATAAACAGAAGCTTGTTGCGGCTGTGAAAGTCAACCAGTCTTCCAAGCGACTTTTTCCCGGCCCTGACTTCCCTCCATCTTCTGAGGGTAAATATCCTTTCAATAAAATTTTCTCTCAGCCCCGGGTCATGAAGACGCCCTTCCTCTTCCACCGGTATCAGGGGTAAACGGCCCATAAACACCCCTGCGAACATCCCGACCCCCTTTTTCAAAGGCATGCCCTTTTCATTGTAGACCTTGACCCGTTCCATGCCGCTGCTTGGTGATTTGCTCTTAAAGATAAAACCGCAGAGATCCTCATTTTCAAGATCCAGGACCCTCTTTTCGGCGTATCCGAGCATACCTTCCGTGTGATCCACGCCACTCCTTGACGTCACAAGCCTTGGGGATTCCGGATCCCCCACAAGCCTGAGGGCCTCCCTCGGTATGCCGAGACCGTATTCGACCTCGGGACAGACAGGCACATAGATAACGTACTGACCAAGGGTGTCGGTAAGATAACGATCCTTTTTGTGCCCTCCGTCATAGCGGACATTTTCCCCCAGCAGACAAGCGCTTATGCCGATCTTTATAGGTTCCATGGATACTCCTTTATTTCCCGGACATCATTTTCATCCTGTTTTATCAACCAAAATGCCATAGCCGCCCTGCTTGTTTTATATCAGCTGGTTTAAGATATAACAATGACTCTTTACTTTCCCTTTAGAACGGTTATGTGTTATCTATTCGGTGGGTCAACAGATGGATTTGATTCCGTACAATCGCCCGGGAGGAAAAATATCGTATGCGGGATAAGATAATCGACATTTTAAGAAGCAGGGATATCTGTGTGCTTGCAACGGTTTCAGGCAACAGGCCTCACTGTTCTCTGATGGCCTACAGCACGGACGATAAGTGCGGGGAGCTCTACATGCTTACCCTGAGGGATACGGAAAAATTCAGAAATCTGAAAGACAACCCCGGAGTAAGTATCCTTATAGATACGAGGGAGGATAACAGGAAGGACCATCGCGTTCAGGCAAGCGCGCTGACAGTGGAAGGGACTGCCGGGGAGGTTACGGACCCGCCCGACATGAGATTTATCAAGGCAAAACTCCTGGCGGATCATCCCCGGCTAAAAGAGCTTGCTGACCTGCCTGATTGCACAATCCTGCGTGTTAAGATCGATTCGTTTCTGCTCCTGGACGGCCTCAGGGACGCCCATTACGAAAAGCCCTGAAATACTTCCACAAAGGGCGTTAGGAGGCCCCTGATGTCTGTCGAGATTCCAAACATAAGGATTAGAAATACCGGCCCGGAAAAACCGGACTTAAAGGGCGAGTTTGTACTCTACTGGATGACCTCCTATAGAAGAACCGGATGGAACTTCAGCCTGCAAAGGGCGGTTGAAAAAGCCATTGAGCTAGACAGGCCCCTTGTAATACTTGAGGCTCTCAGGTGCGGTTATAAGTGGGCAAGTGACAGGCTCCACACCTTTATAATAGAGGGAATGGCGGATAACGCGGCAGCGATAAGGAACACCCCCGCATTCTACTACCCCTATCTTGAGCCTCACCGGGATGACGGCAAAGGCCTTTTGGAGGCACTGGCAAAAAAGGCATCTATCGTCATAACAGACTACTTTCCCTGTTTTTTCATTCCCAGGATGGTATCGGCCGCCTCAAGAAAAATCAAGGTACCTCTTGAGCTGGTGGATTCAAACGGAATACTGCCTGTTGCAGCCGCGGACAGGGTCTTTTCCACTGCATACTCATTCAGGCGCTTCCTTCAGAAAAATCTCACCCCCTTTCTCCATGAAATGCCCCTTGAAGACCCCCTGAAAGAGCTTCCAAAGGCTGTAAAGGCCAAAATCCCCCGGGATATATTTCTAAAATGGCCGCCTGTCGGGGATTCATATCTAAGGGATAAACAAAGGGACCTTTCCTCATTTCCGATCGACCACGCGGTGACAAGAGGACTTGCCGCCGGGGGGGCAAAAGAGGCAGAGCGTATTATGAAGGATTTTATCGCTTCAGGGCTTGCCAGGTACCCGGACACACGCAACCAACCTGAAGTTGAAGGAACAAGCGGGCTTTCACCCTATCTGCACTTCGGGCATATATCCGCCCACCAGGTCCTGCACGGTATCTTTGAAAAGGAATCATGGTTCTTTGACAGGCTTTCCCCAAGGACTTCGGGGGCTCGGAGCGGCTGGTGGGGCATGAGTGAAGCCGCGGAGGCCTTTCTGGATGAACTCATCACATGGAGGGAACTGGGCTTCAACATTTGCCATTTCAGGGCCGACTACCACATGTACGAATCTCTTCCCGGGTGGGCACTTGAAACCCTTTATGACCATGAAATGGATGAAAGAAAATATATCTATTCTCTTGCCCGGTTTGAATCGGGCGACACCCATGACCCGCTATGGAACGCAGCCCAGGTGCAGCTTGTAAGGGAGGGAAGAATTCACAACTACCTTCGCATGCTCTGGGGCAAAAAGATTCTCGAATGGTCACCATCACCGAAACAGGCCCTTGAGATAATGATTGAGCTTAACAACAAGTACGCCCTTGACGGAAGAGACCCGAATTCCTACAGCGGTATATTCTGGACATTCGGAAGATACGACCGGGCATGGGGACCCCAAAGGGCCATATTCGGAAAGATTCGATACATGAGTTCAAAAAACACGGCCCGTAAATATGGCGTCAAAAACTACATAAAATGGTACGGCCCTTAAAAGATCGTTTCCGAAAAATCTGTCTTAAAAAGTGCCGAGTCAAAATTTGCCTTGATTAAAAAGTATAAGGGCGGTTAGTTAAAAAACCCTGAGGCATCGCGGCCGACAACCGTCAACCAGGCGGAAATTGCAGGGGAAACCGGATCCGGAGACCGACTAAGGAAATCGCTGGAATTGGACTATCCACGGCCATATGCCGTGGTTTTTTATAACTCATTAAAATCAGACTTTTCGACAAGAACACCCAGCCTCTGTCCTGTTATGAGATTTTTAAGGGTTTCGAACAGTTGCCTGTCAGGCATTGAATTCATACGGTTTCTCCTTTTATCCTGCAAACAGATCCTTTCAAAAAAGGTGATCGGGTCAATTAAGGTAAAATAAGCCGGGGGGGGTCTTATCATAAAT
>Ga0272441_10003103_pt1 | contig 32315 bp, 30 predicted proteins | sample SSMProp6N_FD_193582 | JGI IMG/M metagenome (GOLD analysis project Ga0272441, IMG submission 193582) | Marine sediment archaeal communities from Little Sippewissett salt marsh, Falmouth, MA, United States - SSM-Prop-6N | ecosystem: Environmental > Aquatic > Marine > Wetlands > Sediment ... | reverse complement strand
AGATACGCATACGCCATGGAAGCGACTATGGAATCCAGATCCGCCGCGGCACTGCCGGTCACCACGGTCACGGGACTTTCGAGGTGCCCGCCGCTAATCTCCTTTTTAGCCCGAGATAGAAAGCTGTTCAGCGGGGTCAGAGAACTGCCTCCAGTGACTTCCGGGTGGATTCGGGCAGGCGGATGATTTTATGGCGGGAGGTATCACCGGAGAGGATCTCGATTTCCGATCGGGTCACATCCAGCGACTTTGCCAGGAATTTCACGAGTTCCTTGTTCGCCTGCCCCTTTTGAGCCGGAGCTCGAACCCGTACCACCAGCTCCCCGTTTCGCACACCGGCGATTGCGTTTCGCTCTGATTTGGGGAAAGCCTTTATCTTGAGTACAAGGCTGCCATTCTTAATCGAGTAAGGTAGCTGTTCACTGCGAGGTTGCATCATAACCAAACGATAGGCCCATTCTCACCCGTTGTTCAAGGTCAGGGTAATGGCGATTACCTGGGACTGTCAGCTATCGAACCGCCACCTTGCCAAAAGCCTCGCCAAATATCATATTAGAGCGTAATCATGTAACGCAAACTGTCTCAGGAGGATGCGATGCCAGCCGTTGAAATCCGAAAGAATGTCTACTGGATTGGGGTGAACGACCGCACCACCGACCTGTTTGAAGGAATCTGGCCGATCGAGGAAGAGGGAGTCTCGTACAACTCCTATCTGCTGCTCGACAAGAAAAAGGTGCTGATCGACCTTTCCAAGGCAATCAAGGCCGACGATTACTTCAATCAAATCCGGGACCTGGTTCCGATAGAGGATCTGGACTACATCGTGATGAACCATCTGGAGCCGGATCACTCCGGGGTTCTGCAAATTTTCCGAAAGATAAACCCGAAGGCCGTGATCCTGGGCACGCCTAAGATGAAGGAGATGCTGGCCGGTTTTTACGGTATCACCGAGAACTTTCAGGAGGTTCAGGACGGTGAAACGCTGGACATCGGCAGCAGAAAACTCCAGTTCTTCCATACCCCCTTCGTGCATTGGCCGGAGACGATGATGAGCTATGACATCTCGGAGAAGATCCTGTTCTCCTGTGACGGTTTCGGCGGCTACGGTGCGCTGGTCGGTACGATCTTCGACGATGAGTGCAAGAACCTGGCTTTCTACGAGCAGGAATCCTTACGCTACTACGTGAATATCGTGGCCAAGTTCAGCAAACCCACCCTCAATGCGATCGGCAAGCTGGGTGGAATCGAGGTCGAGGTGATCGCTCCATCCCACGGGCTGATCTGGAGAAGCAATCCGGGTCGGATCATCGAGCTGTACAAGAAATGGGCCGAGTACGCCAGCGGGCCAACGGAGCCGGGAATCACACTGGTATACGGCTCCATGTACGGCAACACCGAAAGGGTGATGGACGTGGTGGCTCAGGGGATCGCGAGCACAGGAGTGCCGCTGCAGATATTCGATGCCGCCCGCACCCACGTCAGCTATATTCTGCCCGCGCTCTGGGTAAACCGTGGAGTGGTGATCGGTGCTCCCACCTACGAGGGAGCTCTGTTTCCCCCGGTGATGGATGTGCTGAACCATGCGGCGGTGAAGCGAATTCTCAACAAACGAACGGCTATGTTTGGAAGCTACGGCTGGAGCGGCGGGGCGCTGCGCAACATCAAGCAGATTGTCGAGCCGATCAAGTGGGCGCTGGAGGATTCCTTCGAGTTCAACGGGAGCCCGGACGGGGAGGACCTGAAAAAGGCCAGAGAGTTCGGACGGAGCTTTGCCGAGAAGATAAAAAACGGTAGTTGATCAACTGCACATCCAATATTCTGATAGTTGAGTTTCTCCGCACAGCGCAAGCGGGGAAGGGGGGATCGTGACTGTCGAGATAATATTCACCCTGGTCGGCGGACTCGGGCTGTTTTTCCTCGGTATGCGGACCATGTCCGAGGCACTGCGAAAAGTCGCGGGGGACAGTTTCAAGAAAACCCTTGAAATCATCACGAAGAGACCTGTTTTCGGACTTCTGATCGGGACCTTTATCACGGCGCTGATCCAAAGCTCCAGCGCCACTACGGTCATGGCCGTGGGCTTCGTCAATGCGGGCCTTCTGAGCTTACGCCAGGCGATCTCAATCGTTCTAGGGGCCAACATCGGAACAACTCTGACAGCCTGGCTCGTCTCGTTTCTGGCAATCTTCAAGATCACCCGCTACGCTCTGCCCTTGATCGGAATCGGATTCTTTTTCACCGTGCTTGGAAAGACACAGAAGGTACGCCGCTGGGGCCAGCTTCTGCTCGGCTTCGGACTGCTCTTCGTGGGGTTGGGTTTCATCAAGGAGGCCTTCGCTCCGCTGCGGGAACGGGAGCTCCTGCGGGAGTTCATTATTCGCTTCGGCTCCTATCCGGGACTCGGCATTCTAATCGGCATGGTGGTTACCATCGCCCTGCAGAGCTCCTCCGCAACCATAGCCCTGCTGCAAATACTGGCATTTTCGGGATTGATCGATTTCCATATCGCCATCCCGATCATTCTGGGCGAGAATATCGGAACCACAATCACAGCCGAGTTGGCAGCCCTGGGGGCGAATCTCAATGCACGCAGGACCGCCCGCTCCCACGCTCTTCTGAATATCTTCGGAGTGCTCTACATGGCCGTACCCGTATACCTCGGCTGGTACGGGCGGCTGATCGAAGCGCTCATACCGGGACCTGTAACCCAGGGGAATATCATGGTGCACATCGCCCTGGCTCATACGGTGTTCAACGTCGTCAACTCGGTGTGCGTATTTCTTCCGTTGGTAAGAGTGCTCGAGAGAGCGGCAGTAAAACTAACGCCGAGCAGGAAGGATGCCCTGGAGCTCGCTCCCATCTATCTGGAACGACACCTGCTGGATACGCCGTCCGTAGCGATGCAACAGGCGATCAAAGAGCTGATCCGTATGGCCGAAATCGCAAAGAGCGCCCTCAACGACGGGATCGCCTGTTTTTTCAATCACAATCCCGCTCTGGAAGAGCGGGTGCGCAGACAGGAGGACGCCGTCGACTTGCTCCAGAAGGAGATTACCCAGTACCTGATCGAAATATCCGAAAGGAATCTCGACGAAGCCGAGGCGGAAGCGATCCCGGTATTGGTTCACTCGGTGAACGACATCGAAAGAATTGGAGATCACGCGGAAAATATCATCGAGCTGGCCATGCGCAGACAGGATCAGAAGCTGGAAATCAGCGATGAAGCCGTGGAGGAGTTACGGCAAATCGGCGATCATACCCTGGGGATGTTCGACGGGATGCTCCAAACCCTGCGCGAAAAGGACGACGGGGCAGCTCGCCGCGTACTGGAAGCAGAGCTAACCCTCGACACCATGCAGGTCCAGTTGAAGGAGAACCACGTGCTTCGTCTTCAGAATCAGGAGTGTCGCATCCTCTCGGGCTTGCTGTTCGTCAGCTTCGTCGACAACCTCGAAAAGATCGGGGATCACATCACCAACATCGCTCAGGCTTCACTCCGTCATCTGCGCTGGAGCCAGGAGTTGCAGCTGGAGGAATAGCCGGAGATCTACTGTCTGACCTCCAACTCTCCCTTCCAGTTGCTCACACCGCCGAAATCAAGGATATCGGTGAATCCCAGCTGCTCCAGGGTATCGGCGGCGATTCCCGAACGGTTTCCCGAGCGGCAGTAAACGATGATGCGGGCCGAGCGGTCCTCCGTGGGAAGATTGTCGGCAATCACGTCAAAGGGAATGTTGATCGCCGATGGAATGGCTCCGGCGTTGTACTCGCCCTCTGTACGCACATCCACCAGGTAGGTGTTGGGATCTGCGGAGGCTATGATCTCGGCCAATTTCTCCGAGCTGAGCGGTTCCTCGATCGCGGCCGGAGCGGTCGCATCCTGCGCCACCCGTTCATTCCGACCGCCGGCATAGATCATAGTAGTGGAAACAATAAGCATTACAAAAATTATAATAATTAATTTCATGGGTGGAAGATAATAATACCGGAATGGCACAGTCAATCGGTTTCAATAATGGTGAGACTCGAGTCAGTCGTCGATGGAGACAAACAGGATTTCCTCCTGCGAAGCCGAGCTGGCTCTTTCGAGGAAACGAATTCCCTCCTCTGGATTGTTGCGGACAAGGGAAGACTCTCCTTCCCATATCATCTCCAGCAGAGATCCGGTAAGACAGACCGTCAGGCCGTAGGGGATATCTCCCTCCCGTATGCGCGCCGGTACGGCCCGCAGGAAGCGCTGTCGTTCTTCCTCCGTGAAAACGGCTCCGTTGGCCTTGATATCGATCCAAAGATCCACACCGGAGTGTACCTGCAACCAGTCTGAGAAGAAGGTATCCCGGCAGATCGTGAGGGCGACCCGGCGCCCCCGCAGTATAATCGGTTCGGCCTGCTCGACCAGCCCCGCAGACATACCCAGCAGCTGCTGTTCGAAGGGGGTGAGAAAGACCTTATCCTGCCGGTAGGAGATCTTGCCGTTCGCATCGAAAACCACGAGCCTGTTTACCAGAGCTATCTCGGTACCCCGCTCGCTCCAGGCGAAGTAGGTCCCCGGGATGATGGATACTTCATGCCGCCGGGCCAGATTTGCGAATACCTCTTCCATGGCCCGTTCGGCCAGGCCCGAGTTGATGAGGAAAAGATCCCGGAAGCCACTCACAAGAGGATCCCGGGCACTGATACGGGAAAGCCCTTCCTGGGCGCTTTCAGACACCCGGATCAGAGCATAGTAGGGGATGACAGCGAAAAAAACCGAGGTATACTCGGGAAAGACGATCAGATCCGGTTTAAAGGTCATGGCGCGCATCACCAGAGCTTCGATACGGGAACGAAAGGCCGTGAAGGAACGCAGGTCGGATTGCTGAATCTTGAACTGTACGGCGGCTACCCGCAGTGTCTGGGGATGATCCGCCGGTGATGAAGCGAGCGCCGATCCTCCTTCCTGAGCGGCGAGAATCGGCGCGTAGAGGAGGATGATGCATGTGGCAACGAGGAATGGAATCCCGTGTTTCAGTCTCATAAAACAGGCTGAAGCATAGAAAATACCCCTGATCGTGTCAACGAAACAGACCCGGGTGCCCTATGTTGGCAAACCCTATGTTGGCAAACCCTATGTTGGCAAACCCTATGTTGGCAAACCCTATGTTGGCATACACCTCACCTTGTCTTTCCCTATGTACCAATGGTAGATTCATCGGCATGGAAGCGATGAAACGAACCGCCACCTGCGGTCAACTGAGCAGCGCCGATGTAGGCAAGAATGTAACTCTCAACGGTTGGGTGCACCGTCACAGGGATTTCGGAACCATCAAGTTTATCGACCTCCGGGATCGCTACGGCCTCACCCAGGTTGTCATTGATGCGGACGTCCCCAAGGAACTGAAACAGCTGGCCGGGGAGCTCAAATTCGAGTACTGCATCGCCGTGCAGGGAGCGGTTCGCCCGCGACCGAAGGATATGGTCAATCCCAAAATGCCCACAGGGGAGGTGGAGATCAAGGTCGAACACATGAGCATCCTCTCCCGCTCGGCCACCCCGCCATTCATGATCGATGAGGTCAGCGATGCCCGGGAGGAACTGAGATTCAAATACAGGTTTCTCGATCTGCGCTCCTTTTCGATGCAGCGCAAGATCCATCTTCGCAATGACGCCACTTACGCGGCCAGGGAGTACCTGATCGGTCAGGGATTCTACGAGATCGAAACCCCCACTCTTATCCGATCGACCCCCGAGGGAGCCCGGGATTTCCTGGTGCCCTCCCGGCTGCACACCGGCAAGTTCTACGCTCTTCCCCAGTCCCCGCAGATCTACAAACAGCTGCTGATGGTCTCCGGTTTCGACAGGTACTTCCAGATCGCCCACTGCTTTCGCGACGAGGACGCCCGGGGAGATCGCCAGATCGAGCACACCCAGATCGATATCGAGATGAGCTTTGTAGGAAAGGACGACGTTTTTGCGGTAGTCGAGGGAATGATGGCCAATATTTTCCGCAGAACCATGGATAGGGATCTCCCTCTGCCCTTTCCCCGGCTGGCCTACGATGAAGCGATGAACCGCTACGGGTCGGATAAACCGGATCTGCGTTTCGAGTTGGAGCTGCAGGATTTTGCCGCACTGGCCGAACGCGGAGAGTTCCAGGTTTTCCGGCAGGTGCTTGCCCAAGGCGGAGCGGTAAAGGCTATTGTCGCGCCGGGGTGCGGCGGGTACTCCCGAAAACAGATCGACGCGCTCGAAGAAACCGCGAAAGTCTACGGGGCCAAAGGGCTGGCCTGGATGAAGGTGAGTGACGCCGGCCTGGAGGGAGGGATCTCAAAGTTCTACGAATCCTCACAGCAGGAGATCGTCCGGGCGCTGGGAGCCAACCCGGGGGATCTGATCCTGCTGGTCGGGGCACAGTGGAAGACCGCCTGCCTGGCTCTTGGAGCGGTACGCTCCCAGCTGGGAAAGGACCTGGGTCTATCCGATCCGAAGGCCTTCCGCTTCTGCTGGATCATCGACTTTCCCCTGTTCGAATGGAACGAAGAGGAGCAAAAGTGGGATCCCTCCCATCACCTGTTCACCATGCCCCAGGAGCGCTATATCGCCGAGCTGGAAAAAGATCCGGGAGCCGTCAAGGGAGACCTGTACGATCTGGTCTGCAACGGAACCGAGCTGGCCTCAGGTTCCATCAGGGTGCACGACCCGGAGCTCCAGAGCCGCATCTTCTCCATCGTGGGCATGCCGGAGCAGGAGGCTCGTCGGCGCTTCGGCTTTCTCCTGGATGCCTTCGCCTATGGTCCTCCTCCGCACGGGGGCATCGCTCCGGGACTGGACCGGCTGGTGATGCTGCTGGCCGGGGAGCAGTCGATTCGCGAGGTAATCGCCTTTCCCAAGAACACCCTCGGGCAGAGCCTGATGGACGACTGTCCGGCAGAGGTGGACCCGGCACAACTGGAGGAGCTTCATATCCGCATCAGCGAAGAGGATGGCTGATTCTCCGGCCATCCGCTTCCCCGAGCTGAGCCACCGGCTGTTGACCTGGTTCTTCCGCAACAAGCGGGAGATGCCCTGGAGAGAGGAGCACGATCCCTACCGCATCTGGATCAGCGAGGTGATGCTGCAGCAGACCCGAAGTGACACTGCAGCCGAGTACTACCGGCGCTGGCTCAACCGCTTTCCAACAGTCGAATCCTTGGCCCAGGCACAGGAGGAGGAGGTTCTCAAGGCCTGGGAAGGACTGGGCTACTACAGCCGGGCGCGCAACCTGCATCGTGCAGCCCGGATCATCACAGGCAACTGGGGCGGAGAGTTTCCCGATACCGAAGAGCGGATCCGCTCGCTCCCGGGAGTGGGGGAGTACACGGCCGCGGCCGTCCTGAGCATCGCCTTCGCCAAGCCTCTGGGCGTGGTGGACGGCAATGTGTTGCGGGTGGTCTCCCGTCTCCTGGCTGAAAGCGGATCGGCCGGAAGGCAACCTGCCGGCCTCGGGCAGCTGAAGAGGCGGGCCCGTGCCTTCGTAGAGGCAAGTTTTCTCCACTATCACCCCGGATGGATCAATCAAGCCTGGATGGAGCTCGGCGCACTGGTCTGTCTGCCCAAGCCACGCTGCCCTCAGTGTCCTCTCGGCCACACCTGCCGTGCGTATCTGGAAGACAGGATCGCTGAGTTTCCGCCCCGGCGGGCATCCCGGCCCCTTCCCGCCCGCCGCGGGAGCCTTCTCCTGCTGCTGCCCGGCGCCGTCCCGAATCAGCTGCGCCGAGACTTTGGAGAGCTGCAGGACGAACGGATAGACCCGGGGATGCTGGGCGAAACTCTACGTGTTCACAACCTGCCCCTGCTGCTTGTCCGGCGGGCCGAAAGAGGTCTCCTGGGCGGTCTATGGGAGCTGCCCAACTTTCCCGGGCGGGGCGAAGAGTTGACAGAGCGGCTGACGGGACTGTCCATAAAGGTCCTCTGGAACACCGGGCGGGAGCTACGACACCGTTACTCCCATTTTGAAGTTCGTTTTGGATTGATCGTGGCTGTGTTTACACGGCAGCAAAAGCTCGATTCGTGGACGGAACAACGTTGGGTTCTGCCAGCCGGTTTGGAGGACTACCCCAGGCCCAAAGTCCACATCGAGGCGATGCGGTGCTTCGGGCTGATAGGATGTTGATCAGATACGAGATAACCGGCGGACAACCGCTTCGGGTACCCGGAGCCGTCCGGTACTACTCCCGGATCGGCTGGATATCCAGAACCTCGGCCAACTCCGCGGGCTCCAGGCGGAAAGGGGAACCCTTGCCCTCGTAGAATCCGTGGGATCCGACCATGTGGATATGCATATCGGTGAAGGTGATCTCCCGATTGAGCTTGGTATTGCGAACCACCGTGTTTGTCTTCGGAAAGATACCCGGATCCCCGAAGGGACAGGGTAGCTTGCCACGAACGCTGATCACTCGAATCTCGTAGTGGGGCTCGACGTTGATGAACTCCCCCAGACCACGCATCCCCGCATCCCGAAGCTCGATCATGCGCTCAGCTATTCTCCGATGATTCAAGTCCATCCGCTTGACCGCCTCATCGTCTTCGATCAGGATGTCGATCAGCTTGCGCCGGTCGGTACCCAGGAAACCGTCCCGGGTATACACACCGGGCTGCATCCTCTCCTGAATCTGGTTCATCTGTACGGTCTGTTTCATTGCTCGCCCCTCTCCCCTGTCATGCAAACTTGTCGTAGAAGATCAGCTGCTCCGGCAGGCCCTTCTTGGTGAGCACCCCTACGCTGGCATCGATCATCCCGGGACTGCCGCACAGGTAGGCTTCCACTTTGTTTCCCTCTTTCAGGTGTTTGTCCAACACCTCGGTGATGAGCCCGCTTTCCCCCGTCCATTTGTCCTCTTCCGTGGGAGCCGAAAGAGCGGGCACAAAGGAAAATCGGGGCAGCCGCTTCTCCAGCTCCCGCATCTCATCCACCAGAAACAGGTCCCGGGTGGTACGGGCCCCGAAGAAGTAGGTTGCTTTGCGATCGATTCCCTTCTCCGCCATGTCCAGGAGAATCGACTTGATCGGCGCCATGCCCGAGCCTCCGGCGATGAACACGATCTCGGCGTCCGTATCCCTGAGATAGAACTCGCCGTAGGGACCATTGATGGTGACCTCATCGCCTTCTTTCATGTACTGAAATATATAGGTGGTGCAGATCCCGTTCGGAACGAGACGGATCTCCAGCTCCACGGTATCCTTTCGAGAGGGCACCGAAGAGCAGGAATAGGCCCGGTACACGCTTTCGGAGGACAGCTCATACTCGGGAGTTTGAAACTGGATGTACTGGCCGGCCCGAATTTTGATCTCCGGCGGATCGATCAGCTTGAGGGTTACTTCCTTGATGTCGTAGGTCAGGTCCCGAAGCCGCTCGACCCGGGTTCTGTACTCTTTGACGTTGAACAGCTCCTCGGGAATCTGAATGGCCAGATCCTTCTTGACCTTGATCTGGCAGGACAGGCGGATGTTCTCCTTCTTCTCCTCCTCGGTGATCCAGGGCAGTTCGGTAGCCACGTAGTCACCGATGTCGGAGACGACCTTGACCTTGCAGAATCCGCAGGAGCCCCGCCCGCCGCAGGCCGAGGGGATGAACAGCTTCTCCCCCATCAGGGTAGACAGCAGCGGTTTGCCCCCCTCTACCGTCATTTCCGTCTCTTCGTTGATGGTAATCTTCACCTCCCCGTAGTTTCCCACGGTCAGGTCGGCGATCACCATGAGGACCGCCAGAAAGGTGGCCAATCCGCACATGGCGATAACCGCTATCAAGAATGAACTCAGCATGAAAACCTCACTCCCGCCCTAGGTGATGGTGATCATCCCGGCAAAACCCATGAAAGCCAGGGCCATGATGCCGGCGATGACCAGAGTAATCCCGGCCCCGGTCAATCCGAAGGGGACCTTGGATCGCATGTTCAGCTTGGTACGGATCCCCGCCATGGCGATAATGGCGATGGCCCAGCCGATGCCGCTGCCCGCTCCGTAGGCCAATCCAGAGAGAAACGTATATTCCCGGATTACCATGAACAGGCTGGCGCCCAGGATCGCACAGTTGACGGTGATCAGGGGCAGAAAGATGCCCAGGGCTGCATACAGAGCATCGGAGAGGCGCTCGATCACCAGCTCCACCAGCTGAACGAAAGCGGCGATGACGATGATGAAGGCTATAAAGCGCAGGTACACGATGTCGTAGGGCACCAGGATGTAGTGATAGAGCAACCAGTTGATCACGCTGGTGCAGGTCATCACGAACACCACAGCCATTCCCAAACCGAAGGAGGTCTTCAGCTCCTTGGAAACAGCCAGGAAAGAGCACATGCCCAGGTAGTTGGTCAACAGGATGTTGTTTGTGAAGATGGCGGCGAAAAATACGCCGAAGGCGAACAGTCCTTCCGTCATGACTTACCTCCCGCCGATGCGGTCTGGGGTGCACCTGCAGAACCCGCCCGGGATGCGCCCGCGGCAGCGGCACCCTGTTTTTCCTTCATAAAGTTGCCCTTTACCACCCAGATGAACAGGGCCAGCATGAAGAAGGCCCCGGGAGCCATGATCATGATGTTCCAGTTGGTCCACCAATCCCCGAGCACACGGAAACCCCAGATCGAACCGGTGCCGAGCAGCTCCCGAAGAAATGCGATGATCAGCAGCACATAGGTGTATCCCAATCCGGAGCTGAGCCCATCCACCAGAGACAGGGCGGGGGGATTGGAGAGGGCGAAAGCCTCGGCCCGTCCCATGATGATGCAGTTGGTGATGATGAGCCCCACGTACGGCCCCAGCTGCCGGGAGATATCGGGGATGAAGGCTTTCAGCACCACATCCACGATGATCACGTAGGCGGCAATGATCAGGGTTTCCACCATCATCCGAATTCTTCCGGGGATGTACTTACGTAGCAGCGATACTGTCAGGTTGGACAGGCCGGTTACGAACACAAGTCCGGCGCACATGACCACGGTGTTCTTCAGAACATTTGTGACTGCCAGCGTTGAGCAGATCCCCAGTATCTGAACAAACACGGGATTGTTGATCCCGACATTTTCCTTGATGACCTGTCTGAACTTATAACTGTTCATTGCCTCTCCTGTTCGGATACCTGGATCACCTCTTCGGCCCTGGCCAAGCGCTCGTTCAAAATCGACCTGACGGCGATGGTGGTGTTGGTCGCTCCGGTGATGGCCTGAAACTCCTGGTCCCCGGCCGGATCCCCCTCCGGCACCACCGACAGGGGCCACCGTTTGCCCCGGAACTGCTCCTTGAACCAGCTCTCGGTGATGCGTCCGCCCAGCCCCGGAGTCTCGTTCTGCTTGATGAACTCGATTCCGGTGAGGGTCTTGAGATCCTTCTCCACGCCCACTACCGACTCGATCTCACCCCACAGCCCGGCTCCCAGGACGGGCACGACGTAGCTCTGCAGCTGCTCTCCCGCGGGATCGAGAATCTCGTAGTACAGAACCTCACCGTCCTCGTTCTTCACCTCTTCCACCCGCTCTTGGTACGAAGCATCCGCCTCGATCCCCGTCTGGGGTACCTCCAGGCCCGCCACGTACAGAACGGACCGTTTCACGACCAGAGATTCGTTGAGCCGGATCGTGTCCTGGGTCAGGACGTAGATCAGGGAGAGCACGGCGATAAAAACAAAGGTTACGGCGAACATGAAGAAGATCGTGAAGAGGCTGCGCCGTAGTTTGCTTGGTTTTTTCTGATCGCTCATGCCGCTTTCCTCTTCTGCTTGCGTTGTTTCATCCAGTAATCCAGCAGAGGTGCGAACATGTTGGACAGAAGGGTGGCGAACATCACCGCCGCGGGCCAGGCGCTGAAGGTGCGGATCACGACCACCATGATCCCGAAGAAAGCCCCGTAGATCCACCGCCCCGGATTCGTGGTCTGGGAGGCGGAAACCGGTTCGGTGATCACGAAGAACACCCCGAAGATGAAACTGCCGGCGAACAGAGCGTATAGCGGATTGCCCGCAGCGGACAGCCCGGTCAGCCAAAACACGGTCTGTGCGACCAGAAAGCCTGCAAAGCCTCCGACCACGATCTGCCAGGCCGCCGCTTTCTTCCAGATGATGTACAGCCCGCCGAGGATCAGCAGGATGGCGCTTGTCTCTCCCAGGCTTCCGGGAATATTGCCCAGAAACAGCTGCAACCAGGGCGCCTGTCCCAAACCTTTGCCCATCTGGACCAAAGGTGTGGCCTGTCCGATGATGTCGGCCGCTGCGGCCTGATAGCGGGCGAACCCTGCGGGAAATCCGGTGAAGGGATTGGCCCAGGCGGCGGTCAGGTGTCCGCCGAAGCTGATGTAGAGAAATGCCCGGCCCACCATGGCGGGATTAAACACGTTCTTTCCGAAACCGCCGAAGGCCATCTTGCCGAACAGTATTCCCACCAGAGCACCCAACGCGGCCATCCAGTAGGGGATGGTTGGAGGCAGGGACAGGGCAAGGATGAAGTTGCTCACAAATACTGCGGAGCTAACCGGCTCCTTGCGGCGCCGCAGAAATAAAAACTCGGTGAGAAATCCGACGACATTGACGATGGCCAAAACGATCAGGGCTCTCCAACCGTAGAAGTATATTGAAGCGATGACGGCGGGGATCAGCGCATAGAGGACCCGCTTCATAGGAAGCTGCCACTGGATCAGTTTCTGTTTCTTAGCTTCCGCCATTCGTGAAAACCTCCACTATTTGGTACGCCCCATTATTATTAATTATGCCAGCCTTGGCAAGTGGAACCGGATCTGCTATACAGGGGAGGGTACTATGATAGGATTTCGTCTGAAACTGAAAAAGCTCTCCGACGGTCGGCTGATGTTCTCGATCCCGATCGGCTACAAACTCCTGCTTCTGCTCATCGGGATGCTGATCCTTATCTCCCTGATCGTCACCCGGGAAGAAGACGGGGGGAGTATCTTCGTCCGGGAGAATACGATCCCCCTGGTCATCTGCTTCCTCTCGCTTTTGGGCGCCGCCTACCACGAATGCTGGATCTTCGACAAGGATCGGGAGCAGATCATTCACCAGAACGGCCTGATCGCCTTCCACAGCAATAGAACGTATAGTTTCGATGATTTCGTACAGCTCGATGTGAGCAGTCGCCAGGGGACGTCGGGTGCTCCAGCGGGAAGCGGTAAAACGGCACACGGATTCAGCCGGCGTTCGGGATTGAACCTGATTCTTCAAGCCCGAGACGGAAAAGGCTACCACCTAGAAATGTACAGGGCATCAAAGCAAAAAAAGGTTGGAGCGATTGCCCGGGAAATCGCCGAGTATTGCGGTCTCGGTTTTGTCGATCATTCGACGAGGCGGTAGATCAGGACCAGCAGAAGTGGTAGACGACTGAGTGCCTCGTCTCGGCAATCTACCAAAACAAAAAACTTCGGAATTTGAGACTCTCCTTTTCACCGCTGAGCGGATCCCAACGCTGCACACGGATTTGCCGCTGAAAGCGTTCGTGGGCACCACCGATAAGGTAAATATCATCTTCCAGATTCACAGCCGCGATGTCCGAGATTCCCGTCTCCATTGGTGCAAACACCTGCAGCTGCAATTCACCGCCTGCTGGATCGAGGAACAGAACTTCGTCTATCTTGCGCCCGAACCACCCTCCAAGTATATACACACCGGTATCGACAGGCACGGTGCTGCTGCGGGTTCTGCGAGAGGGCAGGTCCGTCTGGCGAAGGATCGCTCCGGTATCCGGATCTATCTCGAGAACGTCAGCCAAGTAGGTACCTCGATCGTCGGATCCCCCGATCAGGTAGATTTTCCCATCGTAGCTCGCTGCTGAAGTAAACTCCCTGGGGGTGGGCAAACGGGAGAGGAGGATGGATTCCCCTGTCGTCGGGTCGATCTCCAGAATATCGGCGACGGGTTTGCTTCCGTCCCAACCGCCGAGGTAAAAAATCCTGCCCGAAGTTACTGCTATCGCCCCGAAGGCTCTCGGGCCGGGCAGGTCGGCCAGCTTTCTTACTCTCGATGTTCGGGTATCAAAGACAAGAATATCGTCGTAACAACGTCTCCCGTCGAATCCTCCCAAGATGTAAACGAACTGATTCAGGGCAACGATACCTGTGCCAAAACGGGGAGTGGGCAGCTCGGCAACTTCCTCCAGGCGAACACCCTGAAGGTCGATTCTATAAACCTCATCGTAGCTCAGTCCTTCCCTGTCTTTGCCGCCAAAGAGATAGATGTTCCCCTCCACCGCTGCCCCACCCACCCACTCTCTGGCAGTCCAGGGCTGAAACAATACAAAACGGGATACCCAGATCGTGACGACCACGATCAATGCCATTATGCTCAGATAAGTTGCTATGGTACGGCGAGATCGGCGTTTGACGCTGTTTTGGCCATCAACCTTCATCCGAGTACTCCTTTCTATAAATCCTCTGGTAACAAATTGAAACTCGCCCCACTCCAACCGTTCGCTCATTTTGGCGGGGATCAGATTCTTCCAGGTGACGGTTACAGCCGCTGCGACCATGAGCAAGATCACCACAGTCCACGCGACCAGTATCAGGCAGTAGGACATGCCGGTCGCATCACTGAGGATAGCGGCATCGTTCCGTGATCTCGTGAAGTAGAATCCGATCACATCGAGGAAAACATCGACCAGGCACAGCACTGCTACAAAATCCGCGATGTAGGCGGACAACCGGAACTCCTTGAAAAACAAAACGACGAAGAGAAAACCCACCACAATGCCGTAAGCCCAGCCGAAAGGAGTGCGCACGAAAATCAAGGTATTGACCAGGATAAGCGCCCCGATGACCAGATAGAGGGAACGCTTGACGGGAAAACGGTAGCTGGAACCCAGCAATACGCAGCCCAGGAACGCCGTTCCGACGTAGCCGGCGGAATACACCAGCACGGGGATTCCTCCGGAAAAACGGGTAAGACCCACCCGGTACGATATCACCTCGATCATCTGCACCCCGCCCCCCGTCACCAGAGCAGCTAGAGCGTGGAAAATTTCGTGCAACATTACCACGAGGGCTCGAAACGGTTTTACCGGGGCCGTGTTCCAAAGGAGGATCAACACAACCGCGGTGACGATGTTACGAATCAGCCACTGTTTTCGGGATGCCAACATATGCGCCAATTATTCCTCTAAGATGCGTTTCTCGAGAATGATCAATTCTACACCTTCTCTGCTGCGGTGACGACGGATCTGGGTAAAACCTCGTTTGGTATAGAGAGACAGAGCGGGTTTATTATCGGCAGCGGTACTGACACGCACCCGACAACCCGTTGGCACGACCCTCTCGACAAAATCGAGGAGTTGCCCGGCCACGCCCCTCCTGAGATAATCGGGCTGGGTAACCAGCCTGCAGATTTCTGCCATGCCGCCTTGGCTTTGAACGGAAATTACTCCGGCCAGACGATTCCCGATCCGGTAGCCGTAGAAAGTTTCGCCACTTTCTCGAATCGATTGCCCCGTGTCTTTGAGTGCGGGGATTTCAAAAAATCCTATTAACCGGGCCTCTCGATCGTAAGCCGCCCTCTGGATCGAGAGGATCTCCCGAACCGTTGCTGTATCGGTGAGGTCGAGTAAGCGGATATCCACCTGACCGGATGTTTCCCTCATCACCACTATTCACAGTCGAGTCCGGAGGTCATCGATGCCTGCGCTTGGAAGGAAACAACAGCCGCGGGAAGCTATATCTCTTTCCAGCGGTGACAGGCCACGACGTGTCCTGTGGCAGCTTCCTCGAACTGCGGTTCCACCTCCCGGCAGATATCTTCAGCGTAGGGACAACGGGGATGAAAACGACATGCCCTGGGCGGATTCACGGGATTGGGCACATCCCCGGTAAGAATGATCCTCTCCCGCCCGGTATCCGGATCCGGAATCGGTATTGCCGAGAGCAGCGCCTTGGTATAGGGGTGGAGAGGTTTGGCAAAGAGCTCTTGGGTCTCGCTTAACTCCACGATCTTACCCAGATACATGACGGCTATCCGTTCGCTGGTATACTTTACCACTAACAGATGATGAGTGACGAACAGATAGGTCAAATCGAAATCGGATTGCAGTTTCTTCAATAGATTCAGAATCTGGGCCTGCACGGAAACGTCCAGTGCCGAGGTAGGTTCATCCATCATGATGAACTGGGGATTGGTGGCAAGAGCCCGGGCAATAGCGATCCTCTGCCGCTGGCCTCCGGAGAACTCATGGGGATAGCGCATCATGTGGGTTTTGCCCAAACCCACCTTCTCGAGCAACTCCAATACCCTCCCTTCGATCTCATTCGCTTTTATCAGGCGCTGGGAAACAAGAGGCTCCGCTACGATGTGTTTGACCAACATTCGCGGGCTCAAGGAGTTTGAGGGATCCTGAAATACGATCTGTACTTTCTGTCTCAGATCCAGGAGCCGCTTGCCTCGGAACTTCGTGATATCCATGGTTTTCAGCATGGAAGCGGCCCTTTGGCGGCCATCCGAAAGGGATCCGCCCAGCAACTGTTCTAACTCTTCGATCTTTTCCTGGGGTTGCTCCATATAGATACGCCCGGCCGTGCTGTCGTGCAGGCGGAGGATGGTCTTTCCCAGGGTCGTCTTGCCGCATCCCGACTCTCCGACCAGTCCCAGGCATTCTCCCTTTTCGATCTTCATATCCACCCCGTCGACGGCCTTGACATCTGCGATATGGCGCCTGAACACTCCCCCTCTGACGGCGTAGTATTTCTTGAGCTGGCGAATATCAATTAAGTGTTGTTTCATCGTTCATTATCCATATAGAGATAGCAGGCCACGTAGTGTCCGGGAGCGTACTCGATTGTGGGCGGCTTCGTTTCCAGACAGATATCCATGGTATGAGGACAGCGCGGGTGAAATCGACAGCCCGAGGGCGGATCGACAAGGTTGGGTACGACGCCCGGGATCGTGCTCAATGTCTCTACCTGCTCGGCTTTGGGCACCGATTCCAGCAGACCCTTAGTGTAGGGATGCAGGGGATCATGGAAGATCGTCTTCACATCCGCAGTTTCACAGACATCGCCGCAGTACATCACCGAGGCACGGTCACAGATCTCTGCAACCAGACCCAGGTCGTGGGTGATGAACAGGACCGAAGCGATCGTGGTTTCTTTCAGCGTCTTGATCAGATCGATGATCTGGGCCTGGATTGTCACATCGAGATTCGAAGTCGGCTCATCGGCGATGAGCATGATCGGGTGGCAGGCAAGGGCGATGGCGATCACGATTCTCTGCTGCATGCCCCCTGACAATTCGTGGGGATGTCCGTCGACGATCCGATCCGGATTCGATACACCCAAACTGCGCAGCAGATCGACCACCTGATTCTTGACGGTCCTATCGAGCCGCCGATAGTAGCGGCGCAGAAAGGGAACCCGTCGCACGAACTGGACCAATCCGTCCTTCTCCCTCAGGCGATCCCGGTGGCGATTAAGCAGCACTTTTTTGCGAACCGATTGAGGATCTTCCTGGTCTTCCAGCTGATACAGCTGCTCATCTATTCTGTCGATCTCTGCAGAGTAGCGGGTCAAACGCCCCAACTCGCGGCGGAACAGCCCCCTCTGTATCCGCTTCCACCCTTTTACGAGGAAGAACTTTGCCCGCGGGATCTCCTCTTCGAGTTCTTTGACTGTAAGCTCCAGCATCTGAGCCAGGCGGTGGAAGTAGAAGCTCTCCCCCACCTGGTAGCCAATGGACATGACCGGATTCAGGGAGGTAGAAGCCTCCTGAAAGATCATGGAGATGTCATCCCCCCGCATGGAGATCATGTAGGTCTCACTGCGTTTGAGGATGTCGATCCCCTTGCTGCGGTCCGCCTCCCGGAAGAAGAGAAGAATCTTCCCGTCCACGATCTTACCCGGGGACTGTACGATACGCATCATCGAGCGGACCGTTACGCTCTTGCCGCAGCCGGATTCACCCACCAAGCCGTATGTTTCCCCCTGGTTCACAACTACACTGACCCCGTTCAGAGCCTTGACCACCCCTTCGAATGTGTAGAAGTCCGTATATAGCTCTCGGGTTTCGATTAGTTTTTCCAAACCTATCTCCTCCTCATCTTGGGATCGAATACATCCCTGATGGCATCCCCCAACAGATTCCAGCCCAAGACGAACAGGGCGATCACGAAACCCGGAATGAATACCACGTACCAGTAGCCCAGGCGGTTGTCCGCCGGCCCGACGATCCAGTTCCGGCAGGTGGAGACCATTTGTCCCCAGTCTGCATAACCGGCGTCGGATCCAAGGCCGAGGAAGGAAAGAGCCGCAGCTATCAACACCGTGATCCCGATCCTCATGGAACCCACGATGATTACCGAAAATATCGAGTTGGGCAGTACGTGCTTCAACAGAATGCGCAGATGGGACGAACCACTGGCCCGGGCGGCCTGAATGTAATCCATATCCCTTATGACCAAAACCTCCGAGCGGATTACACGCGTATAGGTCGGCCAGCCCAGAATGATCAGGACTATGGTAATCGATGTCAGCCCCCTGCCCAGGGCCACGACCATGGCCATCCCCATGACCAGCAGGGGAATGGCATAGAATATATCCGTAATGCGCATGATGATCTCGTCGATCAACCCTCCGAAGTAGCCGGCCAGGGAGCCTAAGATGATGCCCATCACCATGTTGGCCATGACCACTAAAACACCGATTTTGAAGGCACTGCGGGCTCCCCAGATCACGCCGTAGAGGATGTCATACTGGGAGGGCAGAGTCCCCAGAGGAGCATCTTTTGAAGGCGGGGAGGGAGCAATCTTCCAGCCCTTGTGGGGCATGAGAAACGGATCGGTGGGCCGTGGCGGAGGCGCCAGGATGGGAGCAAAAATCGCCAGAAAAACGAAAAACAGGATAATGGTCAATCCGATGATGGTAAGGGGATTTTTGAGCAGACGTTTGAGGGAAAACCCCAGATCCTTCCAACGCGGATGTCCGGCCTGTGGCTTTTCTGCGGTGGATTCGGGAACTCGATCTTCATCGCCGCTTGCGGGCTGCAACGTTGGTTTACTATCGGAACTCATGCTTGTTCTATCCTTTCTTTCATCCCAATCGGATACGGGGATCGATGGCCGCATAGATCAAATCCACGATCAGGTTGACCACTACGAATACGGTCCCCAGAAACAGCACGTTGAACATGATGGCCGGTACGTCCAGCTGCAGGGCCGCTCTGGCCATCCACCAGCCTATCCCCTTACGGGTGAAGATCGTCTCCGTAATAACCATGCCCGCCAGCAGACCCGCGAACAGGATACCTGAAATCGTGACCACAGGAAGCAGACCGTTACGCCGGGCGTGCTTGTAATATACGGTCTTACGGTCCGCTCCTTTGGCTAGGGCCGTGCGGATGTAGTCCTGTCCGAGGGCTTCGAGCATGGTGGATCGCATCAGGCGCATGATCAGGGCACTGCTCAGGATGATCAGGTTGATCGTGGGGAGAATCAGATGATAGAGGGCGTCCCATACTATATCCCAACGCCAATTGAGGATGCCATCGACGGTCAACAGACCGGTAATTGCTATCCATTCCGGACTGTACACCACATCCTTACCTTCATTGGACAGGGTCCCTGGTGGAAAAACACCCAGGTAGCCGTAGAAGACCATCAGCAGCAGCAGTCCCAGCCAGAAAGTGGGCAGACTGTAGCCGATGATCGCAAAGAGACGGATGCCGTGGTCCACTGGTTTATCCTTGTGGATAGCGCTGACCGTTCCGAACCATATTCCCACTAAGATCACCAGGGGTGCGGAGTAGAGCACCAACTCGAGGGTCGTGGGGAAGTAGAGCTTGAATCCCTCCAGCACGGGTGATTCCGCTGTTACGGAAAAGCCGAAATCTCCCCTGAAGATATTACCGAGCCAGCGGACGTACTGGATGGGAAAGGGATCTCTCAGCCCATAAAGCTCGATCATGGAATCGATCTGATCCGGTCTGATCCGCTCATGGGTGATGTAGGCGGACACCCGCATTCCCGGCGGGATCAGCATCATAACCCCGAACACCAATATACTCACCCCGAAGAGTACCAGGATCATGAACAGGAGGCGGCGAATGACATAGTTGAGCATGCTCACGGCGATTCTCCCTCGACTATGGATTGTAGCAATAGCAGGAGTCCATTATGGATAATTTGGCTACTGCAGTCAAGCAAGACTGGATAGTGACAAAAAGAGCCCCGGTTTGCACCGGGGCTCGGGACTATTCGAGTCCGTTTCTAGTAGGACTTGTCGAACATCTTGTACTTGAACTCGTTCTGCATCGGATGATATACGAAACCCTTCACCCAGTCTCGGAAATAAAAGTTTTCTACCGGTTGATGTAGAACGATACCAGGCGCATCCTCCAGGTAGATGTCCTGCAGGCGGTAGTACATTTCCTTGCGCTTGGCCGGATCGGTCTCCACGGCAGCGGCTTCGATCAGCCGGTCCGCTTCGGGATTGTTGTAGCCACAGCGTCCGCCGTAGTAGCCCTTGGAGTGCATGTACGGATGCATGAAGTTGTGGGGGTCTGGAAAGTCCGCGCCCCAGCCGATGTAGAAGATCGGCATGGTTCTGTTGGTGACCATGTCCACGTAGGTGGCCCACTCCACACCGCGCACGTTGACCTTGAACTTGGGATTCAGGCTCATTACGTTCTCAGACAACATCTGCACTGAGTTCTGGCGAACCTCGTTCCCCGTGTTGTAGAGGAAGTCCACCTCGAAGCCCTTCTCCCATACCTGGCCTCCCCAGGCCTTGCGGAAGTGCTCCTCGGCCTTCTTCAGGTCGAAGGGGGGTTTCTTCAGGTCGGGGTTGAAGAAGGGCAGCCCGGTCACCAGCGGTGTAGGAACGTCCACTCCCGTGTTGGCAATGATTTCGTTGATATAGGTATCCTGATCCCAGGCGTAGACGAAGCCGAGCCGTACATCCTTATCCGTAAAGAAATCGGGCGGGATTCCCTGGCCATCGAGCTTACCGGAAAAGATCGCCGGGTTGTCCGTGGCCGTGATCTTCTGGTTGAAGTGGATGGCGCGCACCCCGAGCTGTCGCTTGTCTCGGGAGACAATAAGACCGGATTCTTTGTCCATCTCCTCGTAGTACATGGGGTCGACCTGAACGTTGTCGGCGTCCCCCTGCAGCAGGGCCAGCTTGCGGGTGGACCACTCCTCCATGACCCGGTAGATAGCCTTGGCCATGGCCGGTTTGGGTCCCCAGTAGCCGTCGAAGCGTTCGAACACCACTTCCACGCCCTTCTCCCAGCGGGAGAGCTTGAAGGGACCGCAGCCGCTGGCGATGTCGTACAACAGCTCCTCACCTTCACCGGGGCCGTTCACCCGGGCGATATCCGCAGCCGTACCTTTCCAGCCACCCTGCTGGATCGTCCAATCCTTGTCGATGATAGAGCTCCAGTAGCCGGCCAGGATGGACATGAACGGCGCGTAGGGCTGGGCCAGGTTGAAGACCACAGAGTCGCCCTTGGCCTGGATCGCGCTGTTCAGCATATCCATGGTCAGGACGATATTGCCGTCGTCGTCCCGGGAGCCGTAGTTACCGAAGAAAGCCTCGAAGAGCATCCACATGGGCCCGCCGTCCGGGTCGACCGCCAGATTTCTCTGGAACGAGTAGACCACATCATCCACAGTCAGATCGTTGCCGCTGTGGAACTTCACGCCCTTACGGATCGGGAAGGTGTAGGTCTGCCCGCCGTTGGTGACCAGACCATTATCGACGCTGGGGACCTGGGTTGCCAGCAGAGGAATGAACTCCTCCGTTGAGCTTCCCTTGAAGTCGACCAGGGTCTCGTAGATGTTCTGGATGCTTCCGCCGGAGGCGTTGTCGTACGCCTTGCAGGGATCCAGACTGTCTACGGTACCGTAGGTGGCGTAGATGAAGGTATCCGGATTCTTGATGACCTTCTCCTCCACGGTCTTCGTGGGTGCCGCCTGGTCCGGCTTTTCTCCTCCTCCGCCAGCAAAAGCGGTTGCGGCTACGGCCAGCACCATGAGTAGAATCAGAATCTTTTTCATTTTTCCTCCTTTGAAAAAGATTTGTTGGATTTTGTTGCGCAGCAACGCTGCGTAGCGGACTCCATCATCCACGGTTTTCACCCTTTAGTCAAGAATTTTCCCACTTTTAAATGTGTTCATGATTGACGCCAATCCCAGACATCGATAGTGTGTTACCGATCGAAATGAACGCTTCCCGTGCAATCGCCCAGATCCCCGTATCCCTCTGCCGGTCGCTGCAGATCCTGTTCTGCGACATCGACGACACCATTACCACCGACGGCCTGCTGACCTTGAAGTCTTTCGGCGCACTTTGGCGGCTGCACCGGGCCGGAATCGAGGTGGTGCCGGTCACCGGGCGCCCGGCGGGTTGGTGCGACCACATCGCCCGCATGTGGCCCGTGGCTGCGGTGATCGGCGAGAACGGGGCGTTCACCTACAGCTACGATCGGGAGGAGCGAAAGATGCGGCGGGTTTCGCTTGTCAATGAGCAGGAGCGGCGGCAGGGACGGGAGCGGCTCGAACGGGTACGGGAGCGGGTGTTGCGGGAGGTGCCGGCCAGCCGTATCGCCGCGGATCAGCAGTTTCGTATCACGGATCTGGCCATCGATTTCTGCGAGGATGTGGTTCCGCCTCTGAGTCGGGGGCAGATCGACAAGATCTGCTCGATCATCGAGGAGGAGGGAGCCACCTACAAGATCTCCAGCATCCACATCAACTGCTGGTTCGGCAGCTTCGACAAGGTCAGCGGGGTGCGCCGCTTCCTGTCCGGCCGGGGGCAGGAACTGGAGCGCGCAGAGGTCCAGGACAGTATCGCCTTCATCGGTGACTCCCCGAACGACGAGCCCCTGTTCGCGGCGCTGCCGCACACGGTCGCCGTGGCCAACATCCGCACCTTCCTGGATCGCCTGGACCACCTGCCCGCTTATATCACCGAGGGCAAATCCGCCGCAGGCTTCTGCGAGGCGGTGCAGACGATTTTAAAAAAGAGAGGCGGTTGAAGTTGAAGCACGGATTAGCTTGAGCTAATCATAGCTGTTCCAAGGTGATCACTAGCTGCTCGATAGGTCAAGCCAGCCTTTATCCAACCAAGGAAAGATATCGATGCCGGACCGGGAGACGGCTTCGCGGCCTCCGTAGACGAGCATCGGTCGGACTGCGAGCTGTCCTGCATCAGACAACCAGCGCTTCAGGCCACGGAAGTAGTCCCTATTCAGGGTTTGACCGGATTTTATTTCCACGGGCTGGAGTTTTTCGCCCAAATCGATGACCAGATCGATTTCATTCCCGCTGCGATCCCGCCAGAAAAACAGCTCTGGTCGAATACCCTCATTGAAAGACGCTTTCATCCGTTCGCCGATCACAAAACCCTCAAAAAGAGAACCACGAAGGGAATGGGTGCTTAGTTGTTCCGCACTCCGTATAGAGAGCAGCCAACAGGCAAGTCCCGAATCGTAAAAGAAGAGTTTGGGTGACTTTATCAAGCGCTTATTGAAACTTTGATGATGGGGGTGAAGAAGGTAAATAATATAGCTGGCTTCGAGAATCGAGATCCAGGCCTTAGCGGTATTATGGGTAATTCCACAGTCGTTTGCCATTTGAGACAGGTTTAGTAGTTGACCGATCCTACCGGAGCAGAGGCGGACGAAACGTCGAAATGTTGAAAGATCACGAACATTGACCATTTGGCGGACGTCTCGCTCTACATATGTCCGCACGTAGTTGCCATACCACTGGGACGGTTCCAGTTTTCTGTCGTGTATGGGTGGATACAATCCCGCAAACAGAACCTCATCCAGCGTGAGCGTCTTATCCAGGGCAACTTTTGAGTAACACTCATGAAGGGTGAAGGGAAGCAATTCTATGAGAGCGATCCTGCCGGCGAGAGTCTGGGTAATACCGGATAACAAACCGAACTGTTGGGAACCAGTCAGTATGAAGCGGCCCGGTCGGGAATTCTCATCAACAGCAACCTGAAGGTAGGAGAGAAGTTGAGGAACACGTTGGACCTCGTCTAAAACCGCTCCCTCTTTGTATCTGTTAAGGAAGCCGCGAGGATCATCTTCAGCCAACTGCCGAAGATCGAGATTCTCGAGGTTCAGATAAGGTTTATCACTGAATACATGCTTGACGAGAGTGGTTTTTCCAGATTGGCGAGGGCCGGTAACCGCCGCTATCGGATATCCGGCTGCGGCTTCTTTTAGACAGCTTTCAGCATTTCGGATAATCATTGTTAGTTGAATTGTATCTCTTGCCTTGCTAATTGTCAATAGAATTTACAATTAGCAAAAAGTCGGTTGCTTCCAGTCCGTAGTTGATGCCATGAGCGCGGCGCTTGGGGTGATTGGCGCGGGTATCGCCGTGGCCCCGTCGAACGCCGCTGAACCGCTCCCATCGAATGCCGCCGGCCTTACTCCTCCCAGTAAGTGGGATCGATCTCCATGTCCTGGGCCATGGTCTGGAAGCCCAGTTTCTCGAAGAATCCGGCCAGCTGCAGACCCGTACCGCTCAGCTCGCTGCGCAGACGGTGGTAGCCCCGATCCCGAGCCTCGGCGATCAGGCGTTTCAACAGCATGGCCCCCAATCCCACTCCCTGATAGCGCTGAACCACGGCCAACTGCTGCACCCGCAGGATGCACCCGGGAACCAGAGGATCGCTCTGCTCGACGGCCCAGACGAAACCGGCGAACTCCTCATCCGGAGTTTCCGCCACGAAAACCACGCTGCCTGCCGAGTGAGGGTCCGGAAGCCTCTCTCTGGATTCCCGGAACAGATCGGCAGCCCTTTCCGAATCCGCCTCGGGAAATCTGGCCGCAAAGGATCTTTGATCCAACTCCCGCAAGCTCTCCAGGTGGCGATGCTCCATCTTTACAATGGCGAAATCGCCTGCCAGGAGGTCCTCCAGCCCCTCCTCCGACTCCGGCTCCTCCTCCAATCGCTGCAGTCCGGCCAGCTCACGGTTGTCGTTGTACCACTGCCACACGACCCTTCGCAGCTCCCGCTCCTTGAAGTTGAACCAGAACCGCTCGATCTCCGGGTGGGTCTTCAAGATGTCCTTGAACTTCCGAAACACGCCCCGGCCGGAGGTCAGAGCGTCTTTGAGCTGGTCCCGCAGGAGCGGATTCCTCAGCCGGGCCACGAATTTCTCCATCATGAGAAAACCGTCAACGGGCCGCCAATCGGGAATGGGAACGAAAGGATCCTCAGCTTCCTCCTCACTCTCCATCTCTTCGATCTCATCCTCCCGCAGCAACTCCCCACTGTCCCGGTGCACGCAGTACTCGTTCTGCTGATCCTCCATGGCGAAGATGATCTGTTCGACAAGCTCGCTGTCGAGAGTGAACTCCATGGCCTCACCCCCGGATTTGCCCGGCTCCGTCCGCCGGCCGTCCCGACAGATCGTCCACTGCGCGGTTGACCTGATCCAGTGCCACCAGGTGGATCTCTCCGCTCCCGCGTTCTTTGATCTCCACTTTACCCTCCCCCAGGTGCTTGGCCCCGACCACGATCCGAAGCGGGATTCCGATCAGGTCGGCATCGTTGAACTTCACTCCCGGAGAGTCGCCGCGATCATCGTAGAGGGCTCGGTCCCCGAGCTCCCGATGCAGATCCTCCACCGCTCTTTTCACGCTCAGCGACTTTCCCACGCTCATCAGATATACCTGAAAGGGGGCCAGGGAAGCGGGCCAGATGATGCCCCGCTCGTCATGGTTCGAACGCACCACAGCATCCATCAGGCGTCCCAGACCGACCCCGTAGCACCCCATATGGGGGTATGTGGAGGAGCCCCGTTCGTCCTGGTAGGTCAGATTCATCGCCCGGGTGTAGTAGTCCCCCAATTTGAAGATATGGCCCACTTCAAGAGCCTGGATTTCCTTTAAAACGCCCCCGCACTGCAGACAGATCTTCTCGTCCCGGGTCAGAGCAATGTCCGTTACATCCTGGGTGTCATAGTCCCTTCCGAAATTCCCATTGATCAGGTGGTGATCGACCTCATTGGCCCCGTACACGAGATTGTTGCTCTTGGCCACCGCGTCATCCACAACCACCCTGACCCGCCGATCGGCATGAAGTGGCGACAGGTATCCCGGCACCAGTCCCACCTCGGACAGCTCCTCGTCGGTGGCCGGACGGTAGGCGGGAAACTTTAGATACCCGGATAGCTTCTCCAAGCCCAGCTCGTAATCCCCCCGCACCACCGCCATGACCAACCCCTGCGGTGTGTTGTAAACAAGACTCTTGGCCGTACGTTCTTTCGGTACGCCCAGGAACTCAGCCAGATCGTCGATGGTGGTACAGCCCGGCGTATGGACCTTCTCCAGGCTCTTCTGCTCCTCACTGAGGTATCGCTTACCCCCAACGGCAACTTCTTTGCTGGCGCAGTACTGGCACTTGTCGCAGAGGATAATAGCGTGATCCGCCGAATCGGTGGGCATGAGGAACTCGTAGGACTTCTCTCCACCTATGTAGCCGACTCCCGCCTCCCCTGCAAAGGTCTGGATACCGCAACGATCGAAGACTCTCTTGTAGGCCGTAAATGTCTTGGGGAAGAAATTGTTGAGATCCTGATAGGATCGGTGAAACGAGTAGGCATCGTGCATGTAGATCTCTTTGGTGCGCACCAGGCCGTCCTTGACACGCTCCTCGTCCCGGAACTTGATTTGAAACTGATAGAGAAACAGGGGCATCTCCCGGTAAGAACTCAAAGCAACCCTTACCAGTTCTACGAAGGCCTCCTCATGGGTAGGTGAGAGCACCAGTTCCCTTCCCTGGCGGTCTTTGAAGGGGACGAGCTCGCTGATCCAGTTCAGCCGCCCGCTGCGCTTCCAGATCTCCGCAGGCGTGACCACCGGAACGTAGATCTCCTGACCGCCTAAGGATCCCATTTCCTCGGCAATGATCCGCTGTATATTCTGCAGCACCCGCATGCCCATAGGCAAAAACGAGTACATTCCCTGACCCATTCGCCTCACAAAGCCCCCCCGGTGCAGCAGAGCGTAGCTGGGCGTACGGATCGACTGAGGGACTTCTCTGAGCGTTTTCCCGAATATTTTACTGTAGTACATTCTCGCCTCTGCGCCTGTCTTCAGTATTGTAAGTTTCAGTTCCAGCGGGGTCAAGGAAGATTCCTTCACCAAGGCCTCGGCACCCGACGAGAGTAGGCGGATTTACCTTTGCATCCCCATTCCTGATGAACTATAACTAAAAAGAGAAAAGGAGATTCACACAATGAAGACAATTCATGCTTTTCGGGCCATCGTTCTGTCAGCCCTCATACTGTTCGGCTGCACCAGCCAGCCAGCCGAACAACAGCGAATCCAGGGCATAGACCAGGTCATCGAACAGACAACCCGGGGGATCCTTGCCGGCCTCCCGCAGCAGGAGGGCAGAACCCTGGCTGTGTATTACTTCACGGTCGGGGGTGAGGTGAGCGGTATCAGCGATTACCTGATAAATGGGCTGACAACCTCCATGGCAACACAGGGAAAGGGTGGATTGCAGGTGGTGAGCCGGCAGGTATTGGACAGGATTCTCTCAGAAGCCTCTTTCCAGATGTCCGATCTTGCCGAGAAGGAGACCCAGATCCAAATCGGCCAGCAGCTCGGCGCAGATCTGATCCTTACCGGCTTCATCGATGCGGTGGCGGACTACTACAAGCTCAACACCCAGGTGGTGGAGGTGGCCACCGGTGTGGTCCTGACAGGCTTGATTCTTGATTTCCAGCTGGAGGAGGACTTCGCCCAGAAGGTCGGCTTCGGCTCGGAGGTGATCACCGTGCAGAGGGAGGTGATCGAGGTGGGGGGAACGGCCACGACCACCACCCTGTTCGAAAGCTTCGACAAGGGCGCCCCGGAGATCCAGCTGTCCCACCGGGAAGAGTACTGGGGACAGCGGGTATTGGACGCCTACGGTACGATCGAGCTTGTCGAATCGGGGTCGATTGACGATTCGGCCTTCGCCCGCTTCCTCTTCGAGGCGACCCTGGATTCGGCGGATATCTCTCAGGGATGGGAGGACTCGGACCTGTACTTCACGGCCATCGTGAACACAGCGGAGAGCCCGCGGCAATTCGAGGGCTTGAGCCTCAGCATCAGGCCCGAGGGGTTCACCGTGACCGGCCTGATCTTAATTCAGGAGAGGGCAGAGCGTAACCTCTTTTTCTACAGGACCCTGTCACTGAACGACAACCAGTGGGGGAATCTGAAGATTCCCTTCGCCGCTTTTATCCCGGATGAGGCGGGAGACAAACTCGACCCCGATCTGCCCGTAGTGATCGAGGTAACCGCCGAGTTCGAGCCGAACTACCTGGCTCACAAGATGCGCAGTGGAACCGAGGTGAGCTGCTCGGTGGACCTGGACAACATAGGGTTTTTCCGCAAGAAGGGGGAGGAGAACCCGCGTATCCTGGAGAGCTTCAACGACGACATCGACCGCCTGCCCTTCCTCGCCGAGTTGTACGGCTCCAGCATCTACACCGACTACTCGACAGACGATCAGGGAGTGGTGAAGGTCAACCGCGGCGTGAAAACCCAGGAGCTGATTCTCACGAAGCCCGAAGGGGGGCAATCCGGAAACTACCTCAGTGCCCGCGCTCGGCTGGAACTCGGAGAGGAGATCCGGGATTTTCATGCCGAGGAGCAGAACATCACCATGTTCGCGAAAACCCTGCTTCCCCGCAGCCTGGAGGGCTTCGGCGCTTTGAGCTTCTATATCCGCTCGGACCTGTTGACTGAAGGGTGGCTGGAGCTGAGCCATGAGCCAAGCGGCCGTTACTACGGCTATGAGTTCGGCGTGAGCAGCTTCTGGGCCCGGGTGCGGGTCCCCTTCGATGCTCTGCTCGGTGAGGAGGGAAGCCTTGAGGAGGTCGGGGAGTACCCGCAGCAGATGGCGCTCCATCTGAGCTTCGATCTGCCCCCCCAGAAGGTGGAAAGAGCGCTCAGCCGCAACGCCGGCGTGCTGGAGTTCGAGCTGGCCGTGGACGATTTCCTGTTGGAGGATTAAGCACCCCTCGAGAAAACACAGCCACTCCCTTGACAGCCTCGAGGGGCTGTTACCATATTAATTCTATACCCCAATTCCAAGAAACAAACAGGAGAGATCGATGAGCATTATTGAATGGGTCGAAGCCCGAGAGATCCTCGACTCCCGGGGAAACCCGACTGTCGAAGTGGAAGTCCATCTGGAGAGCGGCTGCATGGGCCGCGCCGCGGTGCCCTCCGGGGCTTCCACGGGAGAACATGAAGCGGTGGAGCTGAGAGACGGGGACAAGGGACGCTATCTCGGCAAGGGTGTTCTGAAGGCCGTGGAGAACGTCAACAATGAGATCGCCGCCGAAATCGTGGGCTTGGATGCCCTGAATCAGGTGGATGTGGACCGCACCATGATCGCCAAGGACGGCACGGAGAACAAGGGAAAGCTGGGCGCCAACGCGATCCTGGGCGTCTCTCTGGCCACGGCCCGAGCTGCAGCCGAATACCTCGATCTTCCCCTATTCAAGTACCTGGGAAGCTATCACGCCTCGGTCCTTCCCGTGCCCATGGCCAATATCATCAACGGCGGCGCCCACGCGGACAACTCGGTGGACTTCCAGGAGTTCATGGTCATGCCCGTCGGGGCTGCTTCCTTCAAAGAGGCTGTCAGAACCCTGGCGGAGATCTTTCACAACCTCAAGGCCGTGCTCAAGGGCAAGGGATACTCCACGGCCGTGGGAGACGAGGGAGGTTTTGCTCCCAATTTGAAATCCAATGAAGAGGCGATCGAAGTCATTCTCCAGGCCCTGGAGAAGGCCGGATACAAGGCGGGTGAAGATGTGATCATCGCCCTGGACCCGGCTGCTTCCGAGTTCTACGACAAATCGAAAAACAAGTACGTTTTCAAGAAGTCGGACAAGCGGGAACTGTCCTCCGAACAGATGGTTGATTTCTGGGCGGAATGGGCTGAGAAATACCCGATTCTGTCCATGGAAGACGCCATGGCCGAGGACGACTGGCAGGGCTGGAAGTTGCTGACCGACCGTCTGGGCGAAAAGGTGCAGCTGGTTGGGGACGACCTGTTCGTTACCAATACCACCCGATTGAAGCAGGGCATCGAGCAGGGAGTGGCAAACTCCATCCTCATCAAGGTCAATCAGATCGGTACCCTGACCGAGACCTACGAAGCGGTGGAGATGGCAAAATGTGCCGGTTATACGGCCGTGGTTTCCCACAGAAGCGGAGAGACCGAGGATGCCTTTATCGCGGACCTGGTAGTGGCCCTGGAGACCGGCCAGATCAAGACCGGATCGCTTTCCCGCTCCGATCGACTGGCCAAGTACAACCAGCTGCTGCGCATCGAAGATCGTCTGGGATCGATCGCCAGCTACCCGGGAAAGGATGCCTTCTACTCGATTCGCCGCTGATTCAGCTTGCGTTTAAACGCAGCAACCAAAACCTGCAGAGGCGCCCTCGGGGCGCCTCTGTTGTTATCCGACACCTCCCGGTTGATGAAGCTTCAGAACTCCACACCGAAACTACGATACACGCCCTGGAAGGGGGCGTAGTGGCTGTGCACGCGGCGCACTATCGCTCCGGGCGGTCCGTGGTGCAGCCAGCGCTCCAGTTGTCGCAGTTGCTCCTCCGATCCTTCCGCCACCACCTCCACCGTTCCATCCCACAGATTACGCACGTACCCGCGTAAACCCAAACGGCGCGCCTGGTGAAGAGTCGAATAGCGGAAACCAACTCCCTGAACCATGCCCTCCACGCGGGCTTGTAGGGTTTTGCGGGTCTCTCTGCTTTTCGGATTCTCGTCTTTCGGCATAACCGACCGATCGGAGCGCTCACCCCCGCCTGCCGCTTTTTGAACAGCCGCCCAACCTCTATTTCATGTCGTTGAAGGCGGTGGAAACCATTTGCTCAAGTTCGGAATAGTCAAAGGGCTTGTACAGCACGGGAAAGGGTATAGGAAACTCCGGCTTGAGGAAGCCGCTGGTAATGATGATCTTCTTATCGGTGCAGTACTCCTTGAGGAAGCGAATCCAATAATCGCCGCCGAGAATGTCCATCCGATAATCGGACACGATGACACCAACCGGATTATCGAGAAGCTGTTTGATCGCTCCGACACCGTCAGAGGCCACAACCACCTCGTGCCCCTTGTTCTGCAGGTAATCCCGCAGAGTCAAGCGGATCGAGTCTTCATCCTCTACAACCAGAACATAGCTGCCCTCATTCTCTTCCATGCCGACTTCCCTTTTCCTCCTGTTGTTGCTACCATATATTACTTTTTGCCGCCGATGAGTTTCAAGCTGGCCATAGAAGATTTTCGCTATCTGAAAAATCGCAACTATCCGGATAAAGCCGCGCTCAAGCTGGTCAGCGATCATCATCGTCTCAGCGCCATCCAGAGAAACTGCCTTTTTCGAGCTGTATTCTCGGCCCGCGACAGCCAGAGGCGGCAGGCCAAGCTTATCGCGGCGGAGCAGGTGCAGGGGCAACCGCTGGGTGTGGATTGGTACAACGCACTGATCACCGTGGAAAGCTACTTGAAGGGTTTCCCCGTGTTCATCTCCGATGACGGGTTGGTTCGGGATTCCTCCGGAGTTCACGGCAGCTATAAAGCCGGAAAGATAACCGAGCGGGGAATCGAGGAAATCCTGTCGGTGATGGCCGCACTGAATCCTGCCCGAATCGAGGTTTTTCTCGATTCTCCGATCTCTCATTCAGGAGAGATGGCCGAACAGTTGCGAGGCAAACTGTCCAGCGCTGTTTCGGTTCCTTCCCAGGTATCTGTTTTTCCCTCGGCGGATTATCCCCTAAAATCCTTCGCCGGAATCGTGGCCACCTCAGATTCCAGCATCATCGACAGGCCTCAGGTGCAGCAGGTCTTCGATCTGGCCCGCTGCGTTATCCAGGGCAGCTTCCAGGCCCGGATTCCCACCGTGGAGTTGTTGACGGAAAAAAACCAATGACGGATCCCTACTGCTCACCCTCCAGGGTCCGTCGAATCAAGGGATAGGAAAAACCCCGAGCTTGGAGCTTGCTCTTGAGCCTGGAAGGATCGGTTTCTCCCGAGCGTCTGAGCTTTTCCAGTGCCCGGAGCGCATTCTCTTGTTCCAGCTCGGGGGTGATAAATCGATTCACCGATCCTTCGGCGATCTCCCGGGCAACCCCCTTGCGCAGAAGACCGGCGACCAGCAAAGCCCGTCCCTCCGGCCGGCGCTCTATACGGCTGCGCAGCCAGCTTTCGGCGAAACCACTGTCATCCAGATACCCCTGCTCGCTTAACGATTCGAGCACCTCCCCCACTGTCCGGGTATTATGGCCGCGCTTCAGCAGCTTCATCCGCAGGGAGAACACCGTATGGGGCGCCCGG
>Ga0272441_10003102_pt1 | contig 32319 bp, 23 predicted proteins | sample SSMProp6N_FD_193582 | JGI IMG/M metagenome (GOLD analysis project Ga0272441, IMG submission 193582) | Marine sediment archaeal communities from Little Sippewissett salt marsh, Falmouth, MA, United States - SSM-Prop-6N | ecosystem: Environmental > Aquatic > Marine > Wetlands > Sediment ... | reverse complement strand
CTCATTTTGTGGCACTACATTTCACCAGCCAAAAACGCAAAATCCTCATTCCTGACTCAAGAACAAAGATTTTGGCGGTGGATAACTGCCCTTACTGTAGAAGATGGGCTTGACGTACAGCCTGTCATCCTGAACTTCGGGTGGCCTTCGGCGGCAACCAGGAATAGACGAAAGACGCTGCTCACTGACATGCGGTATGGATAACGAAGGCACGTACCGTTTCTCAGGAGCAACGTCATGGATGCCTTCCTTTTGCTACTTGGCAACCTCGTCTGGATCGTTATCTTCTGGAAGCACTTTCCATTTGTTGTAACCGAAGTAAGGCCATTGATCGTACATGACTTTCATGCCGGTTTCGCGCGGATCGCCGGTTTCTTTCAGGTGTTGCGTCAATCTGGCGGACAGTTTCTTCTTCACCGCTTCATACGCCGGGAGATCGGCTATATTGTGCATTTGGTAAGGGTCTGTCCGGCAATCATACAACTCTTCGGCGGGCCGCTTTCCGAAAGCCAGTGCGAACAACTTCCTGTCTTGGGCGCCCTCTTGGTGTTCGAGCATATAAGTCTTGGTTGGAGAGGCATCGACATCGCCGTATTGACCTTCATTGGTCACCATCCTGGAGATGCCGGCCGGCCAACGCTCCGGCTCGTAATTTCTAACGTAAAGGAATTCCTTTGTTCGAATCATCCGTGACGGATAGCCCTTGCCTTCAATACGACACCAGGCATGCCGCTCCCGCGCCGTGAAAACACAATCACGCTCGGGGTCAACCCGGCCCGATTGGGAGGAGGTTAGAACCTTCAGGAGACTCTTGCCTGTCATGCATTTCGGAGCCGTTACATCGGCTGCTTCCAGGAAGGTTGGGGCCAGGTCGGTGAGGCTGACGAAATCGTCCACGATCCTGCCGCCGGGAACGAGCTTTTTCCAGCAAATCGCCAGCGGCATACGCACTCCAAGGTCGTAGAGAGTGGCCTTGCAACGAGGAAAAGGCATGCCGTTGTCGCTGGTCATAACAACGAGGGTATTATCCAACTGACCGGCATCTTCGATAATCCTCAGTATCTCCCCTGTTTCACGGTCAAATCGTTGGATCTCGAAATAGTAGTCGCAAATATCCTTGCGAACTTCAGGGGTGTCCGGGAGTACGGCAGGCACTTTCACCTTCTCGAAATCCATGCCGGAAGCAACGCCGCTGTTCGGTTTGTAGCCGCGATGTGGATCTCTGCTGCCAAACCAGAAGCACCATGGTTTCCCGGTGGGGGCAGCATCAAGAAATTGCTGGAACGTCTTGTAGGATTTGTCCCCGGCGGGGTTGGCGCTGCGACCGCCGGCTTGAACGTTACCCGGCGCCCAACCCTTGGCCATGTAGCCGACATGGTAACCGCTTTGGGACAGCATGTCGGTATACACCGGGTATTTCTTCGGCAGCGTCCCGAATAATTGACCGCCCTGTTCCAATCGCCATATATGTTGGCCCGTCAGAATTCCACTGCGAGAAGGTGCACAGGATGGCGCCGCACAGTAGGTGTGGTTAAACAGCACTCCTTCCTTGGCAATACGATCGAAATTGGGCGTCTTAACGACGTTGTCCCCATAGGCGCTTGCGTGGGGCCAGGATTGATCATCCGCAATACACAAAAGAATATTGGGCTTCGCCCCGGCTTCTTTGCGTGACGCAAAGACATCTTCAGGAATTGCGGCAGATAAAGCCGTGCAAGCCGCCATACGCAAAAAATCACGTCGCTTCAATTGGGATGTGCCGTTTGACCTCGTCATCGATGCTCCTGTACGTTAGACTGTCAGTAATGAAGGGTTTCTCCATAGAAGATGGCTGAAACTGGCTTGCGTAGCCTCCGAGGCCCTGTGATCATCAAATTACAGCTCACTTGTCACGCACTATCCGGGAAATTCGGGTTGGCATACTTGGCGTTCGCAGGCCGGATCTTCCGGCTCAGCACGACAGAGTCTCGTCGCACGCGAATGGCTCGTAATCCGTGTCACTTGGCCGCCATGACGTCGAGCTCGGCGATGGTGGTGTAGTACTGCCCCGACCATTCGTTCAGCGTCACCAGGCGAATGTAGCGGCCGGTGACGGGCTTCTCGAACTTGACGGTCTGGAGCCGGCCGCTGTTGGGGAAGCGTCCCTTGCTCACGGCTGAGCCCCATTGCTGGCCGTCGCCGCTGACGTAGAATTCGTACGTGCCAATGCGCCCGTTGGCCGAATCCTGGCGGGGCAACTGGGAAAAGCCGAGCAGTCTGACGGCCTGGCCCAGATCGATGCGGATCTCGTGAGGATGTTTCTCCTGCGTGGACGACCAGTTGGTGTGCCAGAAGGTGGCCGGGTCGTTGTCGATCGCGTGGCGGACTTCTCCTTCGCCCGGCTCGATGCTGTCGGCGTGCGTCACTTTCCACGTCGATTTGTCCAAGTCCAGCAGGGGTACGATCTTGTCGAACTCGGCGTCGGCGACGTCACTGGTCAGGTCGTTGTCGAGGCGCACCCGAGCCTGGAGCGTGCCTTGCTCGGAGTGCTCGAAGGGACTCGTATAGGCCTTCCACGATCCGTCGTCCAGGCGAAACTCGATTTTGCCCGCGACGCTCGATTCGATGCGCACCATCCCGCTTTTATCCCGGGTGACCGACGGCGCCTCGAGGTTGGGCAGTTGGATTCTCGCCCGGGTCGCGCGGTCCGGCGTCGCCGGTCGCAGGCAGTAGCGGAATCGCATGGGAGCGGCGTTGAGAATGTACTCGTTGAGGGGACGCGGTCCGCAACTGGCGCCGCCTAAGCCTGTGTGGGCGGCGTCGATGCAGAGGTACACCTCGCCTCGCGGCACGACCTTGTGGATGTGCCTGGCTTGGTCGAAGTCGTCGGCGGTATTGTGATGGGCGCTGATCGAATATGTGCCGTCGGTGGTGACCAGCAGACCGTTGCCCTGAAGGTCGGTCAGGCTCGCCCAGCGGACGTCGGTCTTGTTGCCGTTGTCCTGCGGCCGGACGTAACGCTCGTACTGGTCGGCGACGGTGCCGCTGTAGAGCCCGACCTCGGCGCTGCGCTTGCGGTCCACGTAGCTTTCGTGCGGCCCCCGGCCCAGCCACGTCAGGGTATCGAATGCCCGGGGCAGGACGATCTGTACGCCCAGCTTCGGCAGGACGCCGAGACCGCCGTACGGTTCGACGTGGTTGCTCACGTCGACCGAACCGTTGCCGAAGACGGTGAATGTGGCGGTATGCGCCATTCCGTCGTCCGGGCTGCCGGCACAGTCCACCGTGCAGCGTACCCGAACGATGCCGTCGGTCACGCGTTCGACGCTCACGTCTTTGACCGAGTAGGACAGGTTCCGGATTCCGGTCCTCTCGATGCCGCGGGACATCCACCTGTCATTGTCGGCCAGGGCGCGGAAGAGATTTAGCCTGGGTCCGCGACCCTCGGACAGGGTCTCGACGCCGTCGTACGCGAGCGACGCCAGCGTTCCGGCCGACCGGCTGAAGACCGCCTTGAAACCCTTTCCCTCCACAGTGATCGCGTCGTTCTCCTCGGCCAGTGTCAGCGTGGGCAGGCGGTTGATATCCAGCAGGGGCGCTTCGAGCGTAGCGTAGGGCAGCGCGAGCTGCTCGCACGCCACCACGTGACCGGCCGGTGCGTACAACTCGTCTTGTTTTTGGGTCAGGCCTACGTTCAGAAAATACTCGGCGCCCGGTTTGAGCCTAGGCTGCGAGAGGGGCAGCGCGATGCGCACCTACTCTCCCGGCTTGGTGCGCTTGAGTATTTTGCGGCCGCATTGCAGCATGCGTCCGTCTTCGCTCAGTTGCCATTCCAGGGCGAAGCGGTTGAGGCTCGTGAAGAAGTATTTGTTGGTCAGTGTCACCGCGACGCTTTCGGCGGTGACCTCGCCAAGGGCGAAGCCGACGTACTGGTAGACCTTCTTGACCTCGCGCAGTTTCGCGGTGACGGCGCGGTCGGGAGTAATCACGCCGTTGCAGCAGAAATTGTTGTCGTTAGGCCGGTCGTCGTAGTCGCCGCCGTAGGCGAAGAACCATTCCTTCGATCCGTCCGCTTTCGTTTCTCCGGTGTACTTGCGCAGGCCCTGGTCGACCCAGTCCCAGATGCATCCGCCGATCAGACGCGGATACGTCTCGATGGCATCCCAGTATTCCTGGAGGTTGCCGATGGCGTTGCCCATGGCATGGGCGTATTCGCACATGATGAAGGGCTTGGGCGAATCGCTGCGTCCCTGTCCGATCAGACCGTTGACGGATGGATACATCGTGCTGTCGATATCGGCCACGGAATTCATGCGTTCGTAATGGATGGGCCGGGAGGTGTCGATGTCGCGAACCGCTTGGGCGGCCGCCTCGAAGTTCGGGCCCGGACCCGCCTCGTTGCCGAGCGACCAGATCACCACGGACGGATGGTTTTTGTCACGCTGGACCATGCGGATCTCGCGATCGACGTGGGCGGTCTCCCAGCTCTCGACGCGGGCCAGGGTGTCGCGCCCGTACCCCATGCCGTGTGATTCGACGTTCGCTTCGTCGATGACGTAGAGGCCGTACAAATCGCACAGGTCGTACCACAGGGGGTGGTCCGGGTAGTGGCAGGTGCGTACCGTGTTGATGTTGTTTCGCTTCATCAGCTCGATGTCGCGGATCATGGAGCCGATCTCCAGGGCATGGCCGCGATCCGGATCGTGCTCGTGGCGGTTCACGCCCTTGATCAGCACCGAGACGCCGTTGACAAGAAACTGGTGGTCCTTCAGCTCGATCTCGCGAAAACCGAAACGACAGGCCTTGACCTCGGTCGTCTTGCCCTGCTCGTCGAGCAGTTCCAGCACGACCACGTAGAGATCGGGCGTTTCCGAAGTCCATTTGCGCGGGTTTTCCACCTTGGCATTGAGTCTGAGGTTGATCTCCCCGCTCGGCTTGACGGCGGCCAGATCGGACTGTCCCAGCACGGTCCTGCGTCCTTCGGCGTCCACGAGAATCGCACGGACCCGGCGGCTGGCTCGATCGTCCGAGAGATTGCGCACTTTCGCTACGATACGGGTGCGGGCGTTCCGGTAGCGGGCGTCCAGGTTGCTGCGAACGAAGAAGTCCCGCAGTTGCACCGGCGGCGTGCTGAAGAGGTACACGTCGCGGAAGATGCCGCTGAGGCGCCAGAAGTCCTGGTCCTCGAGGTAGCTGCCGTCGCTCCAGCGATAGACTTCAGCGGCCAGGATGTTTTGTCCGGGCTTGAGGTATTTCGTGAGGTTGAACTCGGCGGGCGTGCGGCTGCCCTGGCTATAGCCGACCTTCTGCCCGTTGATCCAGAGGTAGAAGGCCGAGGCCACGCCATCGAAGTGAATGAAGACCTCGCGGCCGTCCCAGTCCTTGGGCACGGCAAAGACCGTGCGATAGCTGCCCACGGGATTCGGCTCGCGGGCCGCCGTATAGTCCTGGGGCACCGAACCGATGATCTTGGGGGGCTGTCGCAGGTGCGGATAGCGTATGTTGGAGTAGATGGGCGTGCCGTAGCCCTGGATCTCCCAGTTCGATGGAACGGGGATCTCGTCCCAGCCGCTGACGTCGAAGCCGGCCTTGTAGAAATCCACGGGCCGCTCGTCGGGCGACTTGACCCAGTGGAATTTCCACTGGCCGTTGAGGCTCTGATGGAAGGGCGAATCCTGCCACTTCTTCAGCGCCTCGGTCGCGGTCGTCATCGAATAGGCCTCGATGGCGGACGACGCGTCGGGAAAGGACAGGGCGGTCGCCCGCGCCGGCTCCTTGTTTACGGCGATCAGTCGTTCGTTTTCCCAGTCGGGCGTCTGGGCCCGGACCGTGACTACAGAGAGACACCCCAACAGGGCGGCCGACAGAATCAATCGTGCGTTCACTTTCAATCTCCTCGAAAACAACGTTCTTCAGATGCCCTATCATATAGCAAAAGTAGCCCGGGGCAACCATCGCTTCACGTTCCCGCCGAAGCTTGCTCTTTGCGGCGGGGGCCGTTATGCTGTGGCGACGCGCATCGGTCGCAGGACTCGCCAGGCAAGGGCGCACACGGGGACATGCCCCCGCGCGCATCGTTTCGACCCGGCCTGGCGCCGGAAATCCAACACATATGCGTTTGGCTTTGGCCGCGCGGATAGAGGTATGCATCATGGAAATTGGCTGGATCGATCTGACCATCGTCGTTGTGTATCTGCTGGGTATTACCGGGATCGGCGTGCTCGTCGGGCTCGTCGGGCGACGGCAGAGGGACTCGAGCACGGGCTATTTCCTCGCCAGCCGCTCCTTGAGCTGGACGACCGTGGGCCTGGCCCTGTTCGCGACGAACATCTCGACGGTGCACCTGATCGGTCTGGCGTCCTCCGGTTTCAGCGACGGCATGGTCATGGGCAACTTCGAATGGATGGCGCCGTTTCTGCTGATCCTGCTGGGACTGGTCTTCGCGCCGTTCTACTTCCGCACGAAAATCTCGACGCTGCCGGAATACCTGGAGGGTCGCTACGGCCCGGGCTCGCGCACCGTCCTGGCGGTGATGGCGGTGTTCGGGGCGCTGTTCATTCACATCGGCGTCTCGCTCTACGCCGGCGCCGTCATGGTGCAGAACTTCGTAGACATCCCCATCACCGCGTCGATCCTGATCGTATCGCTTCTGACGGTCATTTACACCGTCCTCGGCGGTCTAAAGGCCGTGGTTGTCACCGAATCGATCCAGACGGTCCTGCTGCTGGTCGGGGCGGTGGCGGTGACGGTCTTTGCCGTGCTCATGCTCGGCAGTGCGGACATCAACAGCCTGGCCCAGCTGCGACAGGCGACCAAGCCCGGGCAGCTCAGCATGATTCGCACCGACGGCCAGTTCGCGTGGTATTACATGATCATCGGCTATCCCGTGCTCGGCATCTGGTACTGGTGTTCGGACCAGACCATCGTACAGCGGGTGCTGGGCGCCAGGAGCGAGCGCGATGCCCAGGTGGGCCCGATTTTCTGCGGTTTCATCAAGGTGCTTCCCACGCTGGTCATGGTTCTGCCCGGCGTGCTGTGCTACGTTCTGTTCAAGGACAAGGTCGGTGACAACCCCGATTCCACGCTCATCGTGCTGATCAAGGAGCTTCTTCCGGCCGGTTTGAAGGGGCTCGTATCGCGGGCCTGTTGGCGGCGCTGATGAGCACGGTCGCCGGCGCGCTGAACTCGACGGCTACGCTGGTCAGTATCGATATCGTCAAGCGGACCCGCCCGAACACGAGTGACCGCACGCTTGTGCGCATCGGGCAGATCACCGCCGTGGTGGTGATGATCCTGGCGATGATGTGGTCCACACAGGGCGAGCGCTTCGGGGGGATCTTCAAAGGCATCAACCAGATGATCTCCGTCCTGGCGCCGCCGATCAGCGCGGTGTTTATCTGGGGGATTTTCTGGCGTCGCGCCACGTCGGCGGCGTCGCTGACGACGCTGATCTTCGGCTTCGTTTTAGGGGCCGTCGTCTTCGTTCTGGACTTCCCGGCCGTCTCGGGCTTCGTCCTGGGCTTCGACAGCGACGGCCAGGCCCACCAATTGTTTACCCGTACTTACGGGATGCCCTTCATGCTGCAGGCGGGGATTCTCTTTGGCCTTTGCAGCATGGTTCTGGTGTGTGTGAGCGTGATGACGCCGCCGCCCGAGCCGCAGCGCGTCGAGCGGTACTGCTGGAAGAGCCCGTGGGCCGTAGTGACGGAGAAGCCGATCTCCGGCCTGTTCGATCCGCGCGTGCTGGCGGTGTTGCTGGTCATCACGATGGTGATTTGCTATTGCATCTTCGCATGAGAAGGAGACAGAAGATGGTTCGGTTGCATTCGTGTCGACTGAGCGTATGCTGCGTCTTGCTGATGGCTTGGGCCGCTTCGCCGGCGGCAGCTTCCTACGAGCCGGCCTGGGAGTCACTGGCCAGGCACAAAACCCCTGAGTGGTTCCGCGATGCCAAGTTTGGGATTTACACGCACTGGGGTCCGGTGACGGTCGGCGCCGAGGACGGACCGGCGGGCGTGCAGTGGTACGGGCGCAACATGTACCTCGAGAAGAGCCCGACCTTCGCGTACCACCGCCAGAAATTCGGCGATCAGCACACGTTTGGCTACAAGGACGTTGTGCCGCTTTTCAAAGCGGAGAAGTTCGACGCCGAGGCGTGGGCCACGCTTTTTGCCGAGGCCGGGGCGAAATTCGCCGGACCGGTGGCGATCCACCACGACAACTACGCCATGTGGGATTCGAAGTACACCAGGTGGGACAGTATGGACCAGAGCCCCAGGCGCGATTTCACGGCGGAGCTGGAAAAGGCCATCCGCCGGCGGGGTCTGAAATACACCACCACGTTCCACCACGCCTTTTCCTGGCAGTACTTCGAGCCCGCTTACAAATTCGACGCCGCCGACGGCAAGTACGCCGGACTTTATTGCGAGCCGCACGAGCCGGGCGCGCCGCCGTCGAGAGCTTTTCTCGACAAATGGCTGGGGATGGTCAACGAGGCGGTCGAGAAATACGAGCCCGATCTGATCTGGTTCGATTTCGGACTCAGCAGCGTCATTACGCCCGAGTACCAGCAGCGGATGTTCGCCGATTACTACAACTGGGCGGCCCGCAACGGGATCGGCGTCGGCGTCGCCCACAAGCACCGCGACATCCACGCCCACACGGGCATCCTGGACTTCGAGCGCGGACGGGAAGATCGTTTGACGCCGTATCCGTGGCTGACCGATACCTCCGTTGGGCCCTGGTTCCATCAGAAGTCCCACGCGTACAAATCGGTCGACGACCTCGTGGATGTGCTGGTCGATATCGTGTCGAAGAACGGATGCATGCTGTTGAACGTCGGTCCCGCCGCCGATGGCACGATTCCGCCGCAGGCCCAGAAGCTTCTGCGCGGCATCGGGGCGTGGCTCAAGGTCAACGGCGAGGCAATCTACGACACGCGACCCTGGCTGACGTTTGGCGAAGGGCCCACCCGCATGGAAAAGAGCGGGGGCTTCAGCGAAAGGGAGGACCGCAAGTACAGCGCCTCCGACATTCGCTTCACGCGCAGCAAGGACGGCAAGACCGTGTACGTGATCGTGCTGGGCCGGCCTGGGCGGGAGGTCGCGATACGCTCGATGCGGGTTGCTGGTCGGGGACGGGTCGAGATGCTCGACGGCCGCGACAAAGTGACGCACCGCATCGACGACCGGGGGCAGCTCGTCATCGTCCCACCCCGGGACATGCCCGGCAACCATGCCTTCGTCTTCCGGCTGACCGGCTTCGAGATCGATCTGCACCCCGATGCACGCTTCGACATGCCCGGGGCCGTGCGCCTGGGGCCGGACAAGGCCACACTGGAGGGGCGCCAGATCAAGACGCAGGTCAACGAGGACCGCGAGAACATCGGCTTTTGGGACAATCCGGCCGAGAAGATTCACTGGCTGGCCATGCTCGACCGCCCCGGCCGCTGGCAGATGCGCGGCGAGTTCTCCTGTGCCGGAGGCCCCAGTCGCCTGAAAGCCACTCTGGCGGGCCAATCGCTCGGTGCACAGGTCCCGCGCACGCAGGGCTGGTTCAAGCCTGTGTTCGTCGATTTTGGACACGTGGAGGTCACGAAGCCCGGAGTCTACCACCTGACGATTGAGCCGGCGGACGCCTCCGCCTGGAAGGCGGTCAACGTGTATCAGTTGCAAATGGCCCCGGCGAACTGAAATCGAACGCAAGGAGAAAGACTGTACGCAGGAGGCGATTATGCAAATGCGATCTCAGGTGATGCAAGGATTGACGTTGGTTGTTGTCGGACTCTGTCTTGCCGGTTGCGGGTCGGGCGCGGGGAGATCGAAGAAGCCGCTGCGTCTGGCGTTTGTCACGTGCGCCGTCGACGCGCAGTTCTTCGAGCCCGTGAAGCAAGGGATGAACGACGCGGCCGAGATGATGGATGTTCGCTGCGACTTCCTCGGCACCGAAGGCGTGGACGTGCCGGCCCAGGCCGAGATGGTCAGGCAGGCGGTGGCCGACGGCTACGACGGCATCGCCGTCAATATCATCGATCCGCAGGCCTTCGACGGAGTGATTCAGGAGGCCGTCGACAAGGGCGTTCCGGTCGTCGGGTTCAACGTGGACGATCATGCGACGCCGAACGCGCGCTTGAGCAGCGTGAACCAGCGATTGTACGAAGCCGGCGAGGCTCTCGCCCGGCACGTCCTGCCGGACATTCCCGAGGGTGCTCATCTTCTGATGACCATGCACGACGAGGGCGTCTCGGCGCTGGAGGATCGCCTGCGCGGAGAGCAAACGGTTCTCAAGACCAAAAACGTACGCTGGACTGTTATTATCACGGGCAACGATCCGGCGGACGGCGCCGAGGTCGTCGTCCGAACCCTGAGAGCGAATCCGGATATCCGCATCGTCCTGGGAACGGGGCAGGCGGATACGGAAGCGGCGGGGCGAGCCATCGAAAAATCCTTTGCCGGCGGCGACTACTGGTCGGCCGGCTTCGATCTGTCACCCCAGACGCTGCGCCTCATTCAGGCCGGCCACATCCGCTGCACCGTCGATCAGCAGCCTTACATTCAGGGCTTCTATCCCGTGATGCAACTGACACTCTATCTGAGATACGGCATCGTCCCCTCCGACATCGACGCCGGCGCCGCGATCATCGACGCAACCAACGTCGACCGGGTCGTGGAGCTGACACAAAGCAACTACCGCTGAAAGCCGGTGATGGATCGTTCTGCGATCGATATCTCCGGCTGCCGCCCGAACTCCGTAGGGGCAACCCCCCGTGGGTGCCCTGCTTCGAATCGGCCCTCCACGCAGACCTGACTCTTACATGCCTGGGGCCGGATTGGCACGGTGAATTTGGCGACGGGCAACTCATTGTGACGTGTCGCGCGTCACCATTTGAAGTGGCAGGCGTAGTGGCGGTAGAATAGTCCGATGGAGCGCATGGCGATGATGGCGACGACCTGCACCGCGAGGTTGAGCGCGAGGTCTGCCGCCGTTCTCAGGGGCCCGGCAAATGTATGCTGGTTGGTGTGTGCTTCGATGACGCAGGCGGCGGCCAGCAGCAGCACGGTCAGGACGTACGGGACGAACGCCCTGAAGATGGGGACCGCGAGATAATCGGGGCGCAGCAGGGCCAGGTCCTTGCCGACCGCGGTCGTCAGGATCGCCGCGGGGAAGAGAACGAGCCCACAGACCAGAAGGACTTGGAGGTGCAGGGACAGAGCGCCGAAGTTCGAGGTCAGGTCTTGCACCAGCGCGGCGTCTCCAGGGGTCAGCGACAGGGCGATGATGAAGGGAAGCTCGACGAGAAAGAGCGTATAGAAAAAGACCAGGAACGGCCGGATCACGTACCAGAGGAACGTAATCGACGTGCCCAGATAGATCTCGGGCAGCGTGTCGTCCTCCATGGCGGTGCGGTCGATCACGCTGAGGTAGAACCCGCACAGCCAGCCCCAGATCATGAAGGTCGAGATATAGTTCAGGCAGCAGGCGGTGGCGAGAAAGAACTTGAAGCACACGACCGCCGCGACGAACACCAACGTCGTGGTGTTTTGCGGATTGACGAATATCTTCCAGCTATCGACGAAGACCGCGCGGTAATAGCCGGGCAGCGGGGCGGCGGGCCGCTGGCTCTCGGGCTCGATCTTCTTGGCCTTCTCGAAGCTCTGCGCCGGAATGACGAACTTCTTTCGGCACGTGAGGCACGTCGCCTGCTTCCCCGCGTGCTTGCTGTCGAACGCGATCAGTGCGCCGCAATGCGGACAGTTGAATTCAATCGTCATGAGGTCTCGGTCCTGCGCGCCGGCGGGACGTCCTTCCCGGCGCCGGCGGCTAATCCCGCTGCATGCAGTCCGTGAACGCCTTGAGGTCGTTGACCCACTTCTGGGCTTCGAGGAGGTCCACCTTGTCGCTCTTGACCAGCGTGGCCAGGTGCTTCTCCATCGTCATCATCTTCTCGTCCGGCTTGTCCCGCGTCTTGGTCTGCAACTGCGAGTAGAGCTGCTCGATCTTGCCCGTGCGGATCAGGTTGGCGCAGGCGTAGTTGTTGTTCAGAATCTCCATCGCCACGATGCGACCCTTCCCGTCCTTGCGCGGCACGAGCTTCTGGCTGATGATGTACGCCAGTCCCAGCGAGAGCTGATTTCTCACCTCGGCCTGTCGCCCTTCGGGGAAGTAATCGAGAATGCGGGTCACCGTGCCGGTGACGTCGCGCGTGTGCAGGGTGGAAAAGACCAGGTGCCCGGTTTCGGCGGCCATCAAGGTCATGGCGATGGTCTCGGCGTCGCGCATTTCGCCGACGAAGATGATGTCGGGGTCTTCCCGCATCATCTCCTTGAGTCCCTCGCTGAAGGAAATCACATCGCGGCCGACCTCGCGCTGCGAGATAATCGAGTATTTCTGCGTAAAGATGTACTCGATCGGGTCCTCGACGCTCATGATGCGGTGGGCGCTCTTCTCGCTGATGCGTCCGATGAGCGAGGCGATGGTAGTGGACTTGCCGGCGCCGGTGATCCCGGTGAGCAGCACGAGCCCGTGCTTGCGGGTGATGATGTCCTTCCAGATGTCGTTCGAAAAGCCGATGTCCTCGACCTGGGGGACGTCCAGAGACAGCGCGCGGATGGCGGCGGCCAGCCCGTCGTTCTCGCGGAAGATGTTGATGCGAAACTGCAGCGATCCGAGCCGATAGGAGCAGTCGGTGCTGTAATGCGTCTGGAGCCTCTGAAGGTTGTGCTCCTTCATGAGGGGATAGATCAGTTGCTTGGCGATCTCGGGGGTGACGTTGGGCCCTTTGAGCTTGACGAGGTTGCCGTCGATCCGGTAGGCCGGCGGCGCGTTGACCTTGATGTGCAGGTCGGAGACGCGCATCGCGCCGTGGGTCTCGAAGTATTTCAGCATGTCGAGGATGCTGTACTTGCCGAGATTCTCCGTGGGATAGACCTTCGCCCCCGGGGAGTATCCTTCTGCCATATCCTTCTCTCCAACGCCATGCGCGTGCCTGGGCAACCGAAATCCGCCGCGTCGTGCGGGACCCCTATAGTATACCGTTTTGTTCTGTTCGAGCAAAGGCCCCGTCCTCTGTGGCGGAGCGGAAAATCGTGCTCGGCGGAAGGCTCCCGCGGCGGCTCGCGGTCCGGCTGCCGGCGTTCTTACGGTTTGGTGCGGCCTATTTGCCGCTGTGCGCGAGCCAGTCCTCCAGGTTCCTGGCGAGCACCTGGACGTCCTTTTCGCTCATGATGTGCTCGATGATGGGCGCCGGGACGCGGTGTTTGACCATGGCCTTGTGGACCCTGAGCCAGAGCCGCTCGCGTTTAGCGTCGCTGTCGGCCACGTACAGCTCGCTGACCAGCTCCTGGAGCTTGTGGAGCATGATCGTGTCGAGTTGGTCGTAGTACCGGGAGATGATCTTCTTCTGATGTTGCGAATATTCACGTTGAGCCATGGGCGCCTCCAGGATTGCGCGTCCTCGTTTGCCGTGGTTTTTACCGGAAATGCCTGGACGAATCAAGCGGGAGTTTCGCTGTTTGGGTTTTTGCTGGCGTTGTGAGGTCGGATGGCTATAATTTCGTGGGACGTAGGCAGGGTCAGGAGGCCTCGTGTGCCCGATTTGAGATAATCGCCGTATGTGCTTTAGGTTACTGATGATATGTATATTGCTCCTGGTTCCCGGGAGCGCAGCGGAAGCCGCTGGTGGCGGCGGTGCCCGGCGTGTGGCGCGGTCTTCCGCCGGTGATCGCGTTGCGCGCCGACAGTGGGAAGGCGCCGACCTTCATCTGTCTGCCGAGGAGGTTCTCAGTCACAGTGGCGAGCCCGGCGGGCACACGCTGGTGTTTCGCGAGGGCTTTTCGTTAGTCTGCGCCGGTCGGCGGCTCACCAGCGACAGCGCGGTAGTGTGGATCGAACCGGGCGACGTCAACGAGCCCAACGACATGACCGCCGGCTACATGGTGCGGGCCTATCTGAGCGGGCACGTCTCCGGTAAAGGCAGTGCTTATCCGCAAGCACTCGATATAAAAGAAGTTATAATGCGTCGGGGGAAAGAGGGCATCTGGCAGGGGCGAATCGGCGGCGAGGTCTTTGTCACCGCCGAGCGGAAAGAGATCGCCAGCCCGCGGGGTCTGCCGTTGTTCGAGCAGGCCAGAGGCGCCTTCAGAGAGGCGGGTCTGACTGCTCCGCCTGCGCTGGCGCTTCCAAAGCCGCCGAGGCCGACGGCGCCGTCGCTGGAGCCCGGCGCGCCGGGTAAAGCACCGGCGGGCAATACCGTTTTCTACGCGCCCCTGGGCGAGGCTCCGCTGGAGATTGAGCGGACCATGTCCGATGACCAGGAGATCGTCACGGTGATCGGGCGGGCCTATGTGTGGTGGCAGGAGGCCGGCAAAAATCGGCGGCAAAGCCGGCTCTTCGAGCTGGAGGCCGACAGCCTCGTCCTGTGGAGAGCGGTGGCTGACCCCAACGAAACGGGCCCGGGGCTGTCTGCGATGCAGCAGACGCAGGTGACGGGGATCTACGTTTCGGGCGATGTCCTGCTGCGTGAGGGCCAGCACACGATTCGCGCCGGCGAGTTGTATTACGACCTTCAGTACAACCGCGGTCTGGTCAGGCAGGCGGTGATGCGGAGCTTTGACGTCTCGCGCAATATGCCGATCTACGTCCGGGCCAGGGAGTTGCGGCAGTTGGATACGAGCCGGTTCGAGGCCGACGATGTTACGTTGACCACGAGCGAGTTTCACACGCCGCAAATCTCGGTCGAGGCCTCGAGCCTGCGGCTTGTCGACGTGACCGATGAGCCGGACGAAAGCGGAGAGGTTCCCAAGACCAGCTACGACGCCGAGATGAAGAAGGTCCGGCTGAAATACTACAACACCACGCTCCTGGGCCTGCCCTCGCTGCGCAGCAACATGCAGAGGCCGGATGTGCCCATCAAGAGCGTGCGGGTCGGCGACAACAGCACCTTCGGCACGTCCGTGGAAACGCAATGGTTTCTCAGCCGAATTCTCGGGCTCCGCGAGCCGGAAGGCACCGAGAGCACGCTCTCGCTCGACTATTACGGAGATCGGGGCCCCGGAGGCGGCGTCAGCATCGACTATGAACGCGAAAATTACTTCGGCCGGGTCCTCGGATACATCATCGAAGACGACGGCGAAGATCGCTTGGGACGCACCCGCAAAAACGTCGAGATCGACGACGAGACCCGCGGACGGTTCCTCTTTCAGCATCGCCAGTTCCTCCCCTACGACTGGCAGTTGACCGCCGAGGCCAGCTACCTGTCCGATGAGAACTTCCTGGAGCAGTACTATCGGGGAGAGTTCCACGCGGGCAAGGAGCAGGAGACGCTTTTGCATCTCAAGCGGATCGAGGGCAACCATGGGCTTTCGATTCTGGGCAAGGCTCGCGTCAACGATTTCCAGAACCAGGTGGAAGAGGTCCCGAGCCTGGAGTATCACTGGACGGGCCAGTCGTTCTGGAACGACCGGCTGCTGTTCTTCAGCGATACGCAAGCGAGCCGGTACCGGTACCGCTACAGTTCCGAAGGGCCGGACGGCGACCCGGACGGCTTCTTTGCCTTTACGCAAACGCGCAACGAGATCGATCTGCCCCTGGCGGTCGGGCGCTCGAAGGTGGTTCCGTTCGTGGCGGGCACCTTTGCCTACGAGGACGGCGCGGGTTTTCAGGAGAATCTCGACGGTTCGCTGGATGCGAGTGAGGACGCCGTGGGGATTGGCGAGGCGGGCGTGCGTATGTCGACTCCGTCGTGGTGGTGCGTTTATCCGGACGTGGAATCGCGCTTGCTGGATCTTCATCAGTTGCGGCACGTGATCACGCCGAGCATTGCGGCCGTTACCTATAGCGCCACCAACTCGGTGGCCGATCAGCGCAATACCCTGGATCTGGGCATCTACCAGCGGTGGCAGACGAAGAGGGGCCCTGTCGGAAATCGCCGCACGGTGGATTGGCTGGAACTGAACGTGGATTTCGTCTGGGTGAACGATTCGACTGACGGGATCGTCGGGCCGGACCGGTTCCTCTGGAACAAGCCCTTGATCCCGCTGGCGAACCCGCTGGCCCGGGATCTTCCCCCGCTGGACAGGCGGACGACGGAGGCCTTCGGACCCCGCCATAATTACACCAGCACCGAGATGATTATGAGACTCAGCGATACGACGTCGGTTCTGGGCGACGCCTATTTTGACATGCAAAGGGGCGTTGTCGAGCAGCTTGACGTCGGTTTCTCTCGTTTGTGCTGGCCGAACCTGACGTATTACCTGGGCAGCCGGTACCTGCGGGATGTGGACAACGGCCTGGGCGAGGTTGGCTCGACGGCGTTCACTTTCGCCGCGACCTACGTGCTGGACCCGCGCTACACCGCTGTTTTCTCCCAGCAGTATGATTTTGACTATGGCGCGAACGTTCGTACGGATATAACCTTGATTCGCAAGTACCACCGCCTGAACTATGCCTTGACGTTCAGTGTAGATGAATCTGTGGACGAGCACTCGCTCGTTTTCAGCCTCTGGCCCCAGGGTGTTCCAGAACTTGGCTTCGGATTGCGACGATATATGGGATTGGGAGAATCAGTGGCCTATTAAAAAAATGGGGGGCAGGGAGATGGCTTCTGTGTAAACTGGGATGTTTGGGTGGCTTCGGCTGCGTTTGCGCCGTTTGCCAGAAAATTTCTAAGCGTCAGATTTATCGATTGTGCCGTGAGTATAATGGTTTTGTAAGGAGCAGACTATGCCGTTAGTCAACACAAAGAAGATGTTTGAAATGGCCTACAAGAATGGCTATGCCGTTGGCGCGTTCAACGTCAATAACATGGAAATCACGCAGGGCATCATCGAGGCCGTGGCCGAAAAGAAAGCCCCGCTTATTCTGCAGGTATCCCGAGGGGCGCGCTCCTACGCCAAGAACAGCTATCTCAAGGCGATCATCGACGTGGTGGTGGAAGAGAATCCGGGCATTCCGATTGCCATAAACCTCGATCACGGCGACACTTTCGAGACGTGCAAGGAGTTCGTGGACGACGGATTCACCTCGGTGATGATCGACGGTTCGCATCTGCCTTTTGAAGAGAATATCGCGGTGACCAAGCAGGTCGTCGAGTACGCCCACCCCCGCAACGTGGTGGTGGAGGCCGAACTGGGCCAGTTGGGCGGTATCGAGGAAGACGTCGTGGGTGTCGAGGACGTCAGCAAGCACATCGCCGATCCGGATCAGGCGGTCGAATTCGTGGAGAAGAGCGGCTGCGATTCTCTGGCCATTGCCTGCGGGACCAGCCACGGGGCCTACAAATTCAAGACCGAACCCAAACTTGCTTTTGACGTTATAGAGGAGGTAGGGAAGAGGTTGCCGGGCTTCCCGCTGGTGATGCACGGTTCGAGCAGTGTTTTGAAGGAGTTCAAGGACCTGATCAACAAATACGGGGGCCAGATGCCGGACGCGATGGGCGTGCCGGAGGATATGGTCACCAAGGCCTCGAAGATGGCCATGTGCAAGGTCAACATCGACACGGACCTTCGTATGGCTCTGACGGCCAAGATCCGGCAGGTTTTCGCCGAGAAGCCGGCGGAATTCGATCCGCGCAAGTACCTCGGCCCGGGCCGGGATGCCATCCGCGAGATGGTGCTCCACAAGCTCGACGTGCTGGGATGTGGCGGAAAAGCCGAAGAGTGTCTGTGAGAGCATACAACGCCGGGCACAACGGCGCTGAGTAAAACGTGTATGGCCGACGGCACAGGGGCCGGCAATGCCCTTGTGCCTCAGGCCGGTCTCGGCGAGGCCGGCAGGTCGTAGTGGAAAGGAGCGGTTCAGTGGTACGCGATAGAGCGAAAGAAACCTCGTCCGGGAGCGACCGGTCGAACGCCGGAGTTCGGAATGCCAGGGTCACGGTTGTGGCTTTGCTCTCCTGTACGTTGCTTCTGGCTGCGGCCTGTTGGGTGGGCGGCTACCGGTGCCTGGCGGCTACGCAGGATCAGATGGCGGTTGTCCAGGCGGTTTCTCCGGCTCTGGCGCACGTGCCGGCCGGTTCCGAGCCGGTCTCGGTCAAGCCGGACCTGGTTGCCGAGGCCTCCGAGCTGATCTGTCGCGGGGCCTTCCGCGAGGCCGGCGAGCGTCTCCGCGTGGCCAATGTGCCCGGAGATGGGCGTGTTGGGGATCTCAAGGGAATCGTCCAACGGTACGAGCAGATCGGCCATGAGCGCAAGCTGGCGAAAGAGGCGGCCTATCAGAAGCAGCGTGACGAGCTGACGCAGTTGCAGGCGACCGTCGATCTGGAGCGCCGCGAGGTTCCGACCGTGGACGTCAACGCCGTAGAGGGCGCCGCCGACCCGAACGAGCCGAACGATGTCACCGACGTCCTGGCGGTGGTGGTGAAAGCCGCTGAGTTTGCCGATAGCGACCAGAAGGCCGGACTGCTCGTCGACCCGTATGTCCAGAAGGTGATGCAGGAAGCCGTCGACCGCAGCATTCTGCTGGAGGCCGAGGGCAAGTGGCTCAACGCCTACACACGCTACTACTACTGGCTCCAGGCGATTGACCCGAACAACAAGGGCTATTCCGCACACGCCGAGGAGCTGCTCGAGCGCGCCGGGATTGCCGCTTCCTTCCAGGACAGCCCCTGTGAAACGCGGAAAGAACGCTATGACGGCGTCGTGAAGCTCATGTTCGAGCGCGCCATCGAGGCGCTGGACCTGCACTACGTCAACAGCATCAGCTACCCCGAGATGGCCACCAAGGCGATCAAACGGTGTGACCTGCTCGCTGAAGTGCTTACGATTACGTTTGCCAATGACGCCGAGGCGACGAAGGACATAACGTTCGAGCCGCCGGCGCCGGAGAAGGTGACGGCCTGGTCGGTGGCCCTGGCGGGACTGCGCGACGAGATCGAAGCCTCGATTGACAGTTTCGGCAAGAAGGAGTTCCTCGACGTTCTGGACCATGTCCTGGCCATCAATGAGACGACGGTGGAGCTTCCGCGTCGCCCGCTGATCGCCCATTTTTCCGAGGCGGCTCTCGAAACCCTGGATCCCTACACGGTCATGGTCTGGCCGCGTCAGGTACTGGATTTCGAGAAGGTCATGATGAACGAATTCACCGGCATCGGCATCGAAATCTCCAAGCCGAGAGGCTTGCTGACGGTCGCCAGCCTGCTGCCCGACACCCCGGCCTACCGGACGGGGCTCGATGCCGGGGACGTGATCGAGAAAGTCGACGGCGTTGCCACTATCGATATGAGTCTTCTGTGCGCGGTCAAGAAAATCACCGGTCCCAAGGGCACGAAGGTTAATTTGACGATCCGCCGCCGGGGTCGGGAGGATACGTACGACGTCACCATCACCCGGGATCGAATTATCGTGCCGACCATTCGAGGCTGGCAGAGAACGGAAAGCGGCGATTGGCTCTACGTGCTGGATGAGGACGATCGCATCGGCTACGTTCGCATCACGAGTTTCTCGGGCGATACCTCCAGCGACCTGGAACGCGTTCTGGATCGCCTCGAGGGCGACGGGCTGAACGGGCTGATTCTCGATCTTCGCTTCAATACGGGCGGACTGCTGGACAGCGCCGTGAAGGTCGTCGATAAGTTTGTGACCGAGGGGCTGATCGTTCGCACGCAGCCGAAGGCCAATATGATTCCCGCCTATGAGCACGCGCACCGCCGTGGGACCCATCCGGACTACCCGCTGGTGATTCTGATCAATTCGCACTCGGCCAGTGCCTCGGAAATCGTGGCGGGCGCCCTGGCTGACGAACGATACGAGCGAGCGGTCCTGGTAGGGACGCGCACGCACGGCAAGGGGAGCGTCCAGGGCATCACCCACTATCCCGGCGGGCGCGCCGAACTGAAGTACACCATGGCCTACTACCATCTGCCTTCCGGGCAGCGGGTCAAGAGCCGCGACGCCGTGGAGAAGGAAGGGCGCAAGGACTGGGGCGTTGGCCCCGACGTCGAGGTGAAGCTGACCAGCGAAGAACTCAAGAACATGCTCGACGTTCAGCGGGACAACGACGTGCTGGTCCAGGCCAACCGCAGCGACAACGGAACGTCCTTAAACAAGCGCAGCCTTGACGAGACCCTGGAGGCCGACCCGCAGTTGGCTGTCGGGCTTCTCGTCTTGAAGGCGCAGACGCTCAAGACCGGTGTGGTTGCCGCCAATTGAGAACAGTAGTTCAATAAGAAGAGAGCCCTTTCAGTAACACGAGGTTGTGGTTTTGATGCAGCAGACCGATACGGACCGATTCGAAGAACAAAGACGCGAGAAGCGCTCGCAAATCGAAGCCCTGAATATTGACCCCTACGGGTCCCGGTACGCCGACGCCGAGCCGGCTGGGGCGGTCAAGGACCGCTTCAAAGACGATGACGAGAGCCAACGGGCCCGGTGCGCCGGCCGGATCGTGCTCCTGCGCGACATCGGCAAGCTCATTTTCCTGACCCTTCGGGACCGCAGCGGCACCATCCAGGTCGGCCTGAGCAAGAAACTGCTGGCCGAGCAGTGGCAACTGGCCAAGCTGCTCGACCTCGGTGACATCATCGGTGCCTCCGGCATGCTCGGCAAGACCAAGACGGGCGAAATCACCATCTGGGTCGACGGAGGCGGATTGACCTTTCTGAGCAAGTGTCTCTGCCAGCCCCCCGAGAAGTTTCACGGACTGGCCGACGTCGACCAGCGCTATCGGCAGCGCTACGTCGATCTGTGGGCCAACCCGGAGGTGCTGGAGCGGTTCCGCAAGCGCAGCGCCATTGTGGCCACGATTCGGCGTTTTCTCGAAGAACGCGGGTTCCTCGAGGTCGAGACGCCCATGATGCAGACGATTGCCGGGGGGGCCGCGGCCAAGCCGTTCATCACCCATCACAACAGCCTCGATTTGGACCTGTACCTGCGAATCTCCCCCGAGCTGTTTCTCAAACGTCTCCTGGTCGGCGGGATGGAGCGCGTCTTCGAGGTCAACCGGAACTTTCGCAACGAGGGGCTGAGCCGCCAGCACAATCCCGAATTCACCATGATGGAAGTCTACCAGGCCTACGGCGACTACAACGTCATGATGGACCTGACCGAGGGACTCATTTCGGCTTGCGCCGAAGCGCACTGTGAGGCAGCGAAGGTGCCGTTCGGCGATCTGGAGATCGACCTGGCCCGGCCTTGGCGCCGGGCGCGATATGCGGACCTGCTCAAGGAGTACGGCGGTTGTGACATCGACGACCTGGACGCTGTGCGGGCCAGGGCCCGCGAGCTCGAGGTCGACGAAGCCGACATGGACGATGTGGTGGTGATAAACGAAGTTTTCGAGGCGACGGTCGAGGATCGCTTGATCGATCCGACGTTCGTGATGGACTATCCCGCCGCCTTGTGTCCCCTGACCAAGCGGAGCAAGGCCGATCCGGTGTACGCCGAGCGATTCGAGCTGTTCGTCGCCGGCATGGAGCTGGCCAACGCCTACACCGAGCTGAACGATCCCACCCAGCAGTACGAGAACTTCATGATCCAGCTCAAGGGCCAGGAGGACACGATGGCGACGATGGATACCGACTTCATCACCGCCCTGAAATACGGCATGCCGCCGGCGGGAGGGCTGGGCATCGGCATCGACCGGCTCGTGATGGTTCTCACGGGCGCGACCACGATTCGGGACGTCGTCCTGTTTCCGCAGTTGAAACCGGCGGCTCCCGAGAGCAAGTAGCCGGGCTCCAAGGGGCTCGGCTCGCGTGTAGGATGAGGACGATCCGTCATCCGACGATGGGGACGGCGGACGTCGTGACAGGCAGATGCTGAAATTCTTCTTTTGGCTCAAATACCTCTGTAAGTGGCGCGTTGTCTTTCTGAGCGTGGCGGCGGTGGCACTGTCGGTGGCGCTTCTGATCGTGGTGGCCAGTCTCTTCACCGGTTTCATCGAGGCCGTCCAGATGGGGGCCGTCGAGATGGTCGGGGACGTGCTCCTGGCGGCGCCGGCGCCTATCGAGCGCTATCCGGACTTTCTCGAACGGTTGGAGGAGATGGAGGCGGTGGAGGCCGCCACCGGGACGCTGTCGGCGCAGGGCCTCCTGCACGCCGGCAAAGGCAACGTTCACGGCGTGAGCATCTGGGGGATCGAGCCCGGGCGCCGCGCACGAGTGACAAATCTCAAGACCGCCCTGATCCGCCAGGGGCAATTGCCCGAGACGCCGTCCTTCGACGTGCCCGGCAAGGCGGGAGAGACCGGCGGCTTCGTCGGCATCGGGGTGGTGGCCGATCCGAACGAGACGACCGATGAGTACGATACGCAGGGCGTGCTCGGCGAGATGCTCGGCCAGCGCGTCTTCGTGACGACCGGGACGATCGTCGAGTCGCAGGACGCCGATAATGCCCCCAAGCGGAAGCTGATATCGTTTTACGTCGCCGACGTCGCCTACTCGGGCGTGTACGAATTCGACGAGGGCTTCGTCTACGTTCCGATCAAGACGCTGCAGGAGGCGTTGTACCCGCGGCGCGAGGGCGATCTGGCCACGAGCGTCAGCATCAAGCTGCGTCCGGGCGTCGATCCGGAGCAGGCGGTGGTGCAAATCCGCGGGCTGTGGCGCGTCTTCGCCGACCAAGAGCTCGGCTGGGACGCCTACCGGATTGCCATCACCGAAGTGATCACCGCCCGGCAGATGCAGGCGAAATACGTCGTCGAGCTGCGCAAGCAGATGGGCGTGCTCCTGCTGATCTTCGGCGTGATCAGTTTCAGCGTGGTCGTGCTGGTGTTCTGCATCTTCTACATGATCGTGCGGCTCAAGCAGAAGGACGTGGCCATCCTCAAGAGCTGCGGGGCGTCGGGATTCTCGGTGGCCTGGATCTTCCTGGGCTTCGGCGCCGTAGTCGGCCTGCTGGGCGCCGGCACCGGCTCGGTCTTCGGATACGTGATAACGAAAAACATCAACGGGATCGAGGAATGGATCCGCGTGGCCCTGGGGCTGAAGCTTTGGCAGAGCAGCGTCTACATGTTCAGCCGGATTCCGAACGAGGTGGATTGGGAGTCGGCTCTGCCGATCGTGGCGCTGGCGGTCGCGGCCGCTTCGCTCGGCGCTCTGCTGCCGGCGGCGCTGGCGGCCCGCACCAAACCCGTGGAGATCCTCCGCTATGAATAAGGCAATGGTACGATTGGCCGCGTCAAGGCCACGGGCCTTGGCGATGGGATCACCCGAATCGGGAAAGGCCATCGCCAGGTTGGGCTTGACGCTGCCACCCGGCCACAACGGTAACGAATGTACAAGCTGAAACTCATAATCCGGTACCTGCTGAAGAGGCACATCACGCATTTCGCGGTGCTGGCCGTGGCGCTGTGCGTTTTCATCGTCGTGGTCGTCATGACGGTCATGACGGGTCTGGTGGGGGGCTTTACGGAGAAGAACCACGAGTTCGTCGGCGATTGTGTCGTCGGCACCGAATCGCTCGTCGGTTTTCCGTACTACCAGCGGTTCATCGAGAAACTGATGGAGCAGGACTTCGTGGAGGCGGTCTCGCCGGTGGTCAAGAGCTACGGGTTGCTGGACGTTGCCGGCTACGAGCAAGGGGTGGAGGTGATGGGCGTCGATCCGGTGCGGCACAGCCGGACGACGAATTTCGCCCAGACCCTGCACTACCGCGCCGACGAGCCGGCCAAGGCGTTCGTATCGCCCTACGATCCGAACGCCCTGGGGTGCATTCGAGGCGTCGATCTGGCGCTCGGACGCAACTCGCACAGCGAATATCTGTACGACGTCCAGCCGGAACAAACGGACATTACGCTGACCTGCTTCCCCCTCAATGCCAGAGGCGCCCTGGCCCTGGCGGGGACCTGGCCCGTTCGCACGCGGACGTTCCATCACAGCGACTATTCGCACAGCGGAATCGCACGGGCGGACGGATCGCTCGTCTACATTCCCCTGGAGCAGGCCCAGTTGCTCTGCATGGCGGGGGCGGAAAAACGAGTTACGGCCATCCATATCAAATTCGCGTCCGGGACCGATGTCGCTTCCGGCTGCGCCGGCGTGGCCGAGCTCTGGGACGCGTTCAAGCTGGGCCTGGCGGAGGCCCCGAACCATTACCTGCTGGATGCGGTGACAGTCCAGGACTGGAAGCGGTATCGCCGCGCCTTCATCGCCCCGATGGAAAGGGAGCGGGTCCTCCTGAGTCTCATGTTCGTTTTGGTGGGGATTACGACGGTTTTCATCGTGTTCGTGGTCTTTTACATGATCATCAGCCACAAGAGAAAGGATATCGGCATCCTCAAGAGCGTGGGGGCCTCGAACGGCAGCGTCATGACGCTTTTTTCCGGGTTTGCCCTTACGGTGGGGTTTCTGGGCTCGGGGGTGGGGGTTTTGGCCGGCTGCGTGTTTCTGGCGAAGATCAACGCGATCGAGGGTTGGCTCTTCGAGCGTTTCGGCTTTCAGCTCTGGGACCGGACGATCTATGCGATTGGGGAAATTCCGCATCAGGTGGACGTGAAGGTTGTGGCTGTGATCGTGTGCTGCGCGGTGGCGGCGTGCCTGGTGGGAGCGGCGGTTCCCAGCTATTTGGCGGCGCGGCTGCGGCCCGTCGAGACGCTGCGCGTGGGGCAGGCGTAAGTGGTTTGCGACCGCTGACGCCCGGCCAATTCCATCCCGGCAGTTGACTTCCGCGCCGCATCCGGGTATCAACGAGGCCACGCTGACGGCGCATTTGACAAGGAGTGTTTGCCTATGAGTTTGGATGTGATGACAACGGCATGAAAGAACTGCCCGTGATATTGCAGGCCAAGGGTCTTTACAAGTCCTATCGCATGGGAACCAGCCGGGTCAAGGTCCTCAAAGGGGTGGATCTGGCCGTGCGCGAGGGCGAGTTCGTGGCCGTGGTGGGGGCCTCCGGCTCCGGCAAAAGCACGCTCCTGCACATCCTCGGGGCGCTGGACAGGCCCGATAAGGGCGTGGTCCAGTTCAACGGCCGCGATCTCAATCGGATGAGAGGCCGCCAGTTGAACCGCTTTCGCAACGGAATGGTCGGTTTCGTATTTCAGTTCTACCATTTGCTGGACGAACTAAATGTGCTGGAGAATGTTTTTCTTCCGATGATGGTTTCGCAATCGACGGTCGGTTGGCTGCTGAAGCGGCGCGCGGCGCGGCAGAGGGCGACCGAACTGCTGGGGCAATTGGGTCTGGCCGAGCGGGCCGGTCACAAGCCCTACCAACTCTCCGGCGGTGAACGCCAGCGAGCGGCTATCGGCAGAGCCCTGATCCATCAGCCTCGCCTGCTGTTGGCCGACGAGCCCACGGGAAACCTTGACTCGGAAACAGGAAATGGTATCTTGGCTGTTTTTGAGCGGCTCCACGAAGCAGGCCAGACGATTGTGATGGTCACGCATGATGACCGCGTGGCTCGCAAGGCCCAGCGCGTCATCACGTTGGAGGATGGCAGGATTCGGACGTAAACCCGGCGGCCGGCGCGGCACCGGCGGTACTGCCTCCGGTTTCGCAGGGCCGCCTTATGTTAATTGAATGAACGAGGTTGTTTCATGGCGTTGAAGATTTGGCTAAACGACGGACTGGTGGACGAGGCGGATGCCAAGGTATCCGTATTCGATCACGGCCTGCTATACGGAGACGGGGTGTTTGAAGGGATTCGCGTCTACGACAGAAAAATTTTCGAATTGGAGGCGCACATCCGGCGGCTCTATGAGTCGGCCCGCGTGATCCGTCTGTCGATGCGTATGAGCGAGCCGGAGCTGATCGAGGCCGTCGAAACGACGGTCCGCGCCAACGACATCGAGGACGGGTATATTCGTCTCGTGGTCACGCGCGGGGTCGGCACGCTGGGCCTCGACCCGCTCGTCTGCACCGACGGCAGTTTGATCATCATCGCCGACAAGATTCAGCTTTATCCCGAAGAGCTGTATGAAAAAGGCATGAAGATCGTCAGCGCCACCACCGTACGCAACCATCCCTTGGCGCTGCCCCCGCAGGTCAAGAGCCTCAACTATCTGAACAACATCATGGCCAAGATCGAGGCGCTCGACAACGACGTGCCCGAGGCGGTCATGTACAACCACGAAGGATACGTGGCCGAGGCCACCGGCGACAATATTTTCATCGTTCGCAACGGCGTCCTTTACGCGCCGCCCGTAGAGGCGGGCAGTCTGGAGGGGATCACCCGCGGCGTGGTTATTCGACTGGCCGATCGCGAGGGCATCACCGTCGTGGAGAAGAATTTGACGCGGTACGATCTGTACGTGTGCGACGAGTTTTTCCTGAGCGGTACCGCCGCCGAAGTCATCGGCATCGTGGAGATCGACGGGAGGACGGTCGGCGACGGCAAACCCGGGCCCATCACGCGCATGCTCAGAGAACGATTCGACGATTACGCTCGCGGAAAGGAGAAGTAGCGGACAGGACGTCCGGGCTACGTCGATGTCCGGCTGCGGTGAGTTATGCAATTGCCAGGCCATGCACAACGCGCGGGCGAGGTCCCGTGGGCGGAGATCCCTTCTCTAAAGTCGATCGACGGGGAACTGAGAGAGGCTCGCGATCTGATGCGCGAGGCGCTCGTCGCTTCTCCCATCGCCGAAGAGGTAACGCCGTTATACGACTATCTTTTCCTTCGGAGCGGAAAGATGATCCGGCCGGCTTTGGTTTTGTTGGCCGGCCGCAGTGCCGGGCAGACCACGCCGGACCATCTCACGGCCGCTGCGGTGGTGGAGATGATTCACACCGCTACACTTCTGCACGACGACGTTATTGACGACGGCCAGCGCCGACGCGGCGCGCCCACCGTCAACAGCCTTTGTGGCAATGAGTCCGCCGTCCTGCTGGGGGACTTTGTCCTGAGCTGTGTATTCAGGAAAGTGGCCGACTTCGAGCCGAAGGTGGCGAAGGTCATCGCACAGATCGCCGTACGCGTCTGTGAGGGCGAGCTTCGGCAGGTCATCCAGAAACGCAACTGGCAGCTCGACGAAGCGACGTACATCGACATCATCACGGAGAAGAGCGCCGCTTTCTTTAGCGGGTGTTGTCGGATCGGCGCGATGCTGGCCGACGGTGCGGACGATCAGGTCGAGGCTCTGTCGCGGTACGGCTTGCACGCGGGCATTGCCTTTCAGATTACCGACGACGTGCTCGATATCAGCGGGGACGAGCAGCAGATGGGCAAGGGAGCCCGGAATGATTTCGATACGAGCAAGCTGACGCTGGCGGTTATCCACATGCTCGCCCGCCTGGGCGAGACCGAGCGGCGGAAAGTCCGCGTCCTGCTGGAGTCGCCGGGCGAATCCAAAGCGGAGCTGGCGGGCCTGCTCGACTATCACGGCAGCCTGGAGTACGCCCAACAACGGGCCCAGGCCCATGTGAAAGAGGCGGTGGAGGCCCTCGAAGACGTCTCGCCGGGACCGGATCGAGACGCCCTGATTGAAATCGCCCGTTTCATGGGAGACCGGACGATCTGAAGCGACCCGCGGTTATGATGCGGATTCGGAAAGGTGCTTGGGCGTTTGAGCGTTTGTCATTCCTTCGCCTACGCTCAGGACAGGCTCTGAGCCGCAGGCGAATCGCGGCGCGCCGGGCTGGGCCCTGAACGAAGCGCTCTCAAGCCCGCAGGCGAGATCCTTCACTTCGCTGCGCTGCGTTCAGGATGAGGTGCCCCGCAAGAATTTATCAGAATTCGTATGATGCGCCTGGGGGCGGGGAAATAAGAAAGGGAAGCCGCACGTTAACATGCGACTTCCCCTGGTATTCCACTGCGGTTCTGTGTCCGCGTGCTTACATGCCCGCGAAGATGTCTTCCGGCGTAAACATCGCGCCGATGCCGAAGAGCCACGAGTCGTCGCTCCACTGCCCTTCAAGCCACAGGTTCCACTCGCTCGAGACCTCATAGCCGGCGCCGAAGAGCACGCCGAACTCGGATTCCTGCTCCAGGTCCAGCGACGCCACGTTGCTGCCGGTGTTCAGGCCACCTACTTCGGCCCAGTTCCTTTCCTGGTCCAGGTCTCCGTCCACGAACTGCAGAAACGGCCCGACCCAGACGCTCCAGAGGTCCACCTGGTAGATGGCGGCCAAGGCGGCCTGGGCCTGCCAGTAGTCGATATCGATGTCGTCCGTCCAGGTCGCGGGGACCCCGTCCTCAGTGCCCGACCCCGCGGAGCTGTCGTCGCCGGGATCGACCCAGGTCACCTGCAAGATGCTGCCGAAGCTCCAGGCGCCCGAGCGGCACAGGGTCGCCCGGCTGCCGATACCCCAGGCAAAGCCGTAACTGCCGTCGAAGGTCAGCGGGACCTCGCCCGGGCCGGTCCGGATGTCATCCTCGGCGTTGGCCGCACCGAGTCGCACAAAGACGTCCCAGTTGTCGCAGATCCCGTACGCCAGGTTCCCGAAGATCATGTTGCTCTCGAGATCCTCCACGTCGAAAAGCTCGTCGGTAGAGGTTACGGACGGCCCCGAGATTTCTGTCATGGTCCCGGATGCGCCCAGATCCATCTCCTCCATGCCAAACTCGATACCGACACCCCATTGTCCCTCACCCATCAGGGCCATGGGCGGACCGACGGGCGCCCCGCCGAAGGCGGCAGATCCGAGGAACGCCATCGCGGTGATTCCTCCGACCAGAACCAACTGTTTCATTTTCATTTCCGTCTCCTTTCGTCAATCAACCCTTTTCGACTGGCCCACTCGACACGTCGTACCAACGGGGCAAGTGTAGCCTCGACAAGCGTAGGGCGTCAAGCGTATTTCCAGGCAATCACGTGGCGGGCGAATCAGAAGCGCCAGCCGCCGCCGATGCCGATGCCCCAGGCGTCGGCGGTGAACGTTGTCTCGGCGAACACTTGCATGCGTTCGCTCAGGTCGAGCTGCCCGCCGGCAAAGCCTCCGAACTCGGTTTTCTGCTCGAGGTCGCCGGAGTCGGACAGAGAGACAGAGGCCTCGTCGACGAGTCCGCCGCCGGAATCGCGCACGGCGAACGATCCGTCCAGATCCATGTCCATCTCCCCGCGCACGTAGTGCAGGAGCGGCCCGCCGTAGAGGCAGAGGCGATCCGTTGCCTGCCACGCGGGGCCCAGGGCGATCTTGATGTCATAGCAATCCAGGTCGATCCCCATGGCGTAGTGGCCGTCGATGGTGAATTCCTCTCCCGCTGCGGCCAGAGTCTGGTCCACCGCGCCTGCGAGACGGTCGTCCCAGTCGAACCATGCCATCTGGAAGACAACGCCCCAGGACAGGTCGTCCCGCTGGTTCCAGAGGGTGTACTTCGTGCCCAAGCCCGAGGCGAGCTCGTAATCGCCGTCGAAGGTCATGTCGGCAAGAAACAAGCGTTCATTGCCGGCCGCTTCCGGAAGCGCCAACGAATAGCCCTCCATATCGAGTTCGGCGGACCCGGCTCCCAGGCGGACGCAGGCTTGCCAACGCGGCGTCAGGCCATAGCTGAGACAGCCGAAGACCACGCTCGTGGTAAGGTCCTCGACGTCTCCGCCGATCGCGTCGGGTTCCTCGTCCCAGTCCAGATCCATTTCGCCGTAGAAGTATTCGGCGCCGGCTTGGAACTGTCCCGCGTCCAGACCGGCCACGGGCGGGCCCAGAGGGACGCCGCCGAATGTCGTGCCACAGAGTGCCGTCACCATCACGCTGCCAAGCAGAAGCAGCCCCTTCTTTCTCATGTGCGTTGCCTTTCCTCAAAGCCCATTTCTTCGGCCCGTCAGCCGTTCCCTTGCCAGCGCGATGGCCCCTCTTGCATCCCCGGGCCGTCGGGTCATCCGCCATGCACGCTCGGCAAGAAACTGTATGTCCGTTTTTCCCCGGGGTCAAGTGCAGAAATACGCCTCGTTGCGCCGGCGCAAGAAAAAGGGCCGCAACCCAAAGGTCACGACCCCATCAAATTCATCTTTCCCCTGGATGTACGTCGAGTTTAGAACACCCAGCCGGCACCAATACCCAGACCCCAGGCATCACTCGTGAACATCACCTCGGCAAACGCCGTCATCTGCTCGGTCACGTCAAGCTGCGCGCCGACGTACCCGCCGAACATGGACTCCTCCTCCAGATCGGCCGAATGTTTCTCGGGGCCGTCGACCAGTGTCAGCGTGCCGTCGATGATGGCGTACGCCCGGTAATCCTCGTCGAAATCGCCGCTGGGAAAGCTCAGGAAGGGGCCGCCGTAGACACAGAGGCTTTGGGTGGCCTGCCAGGTCGGGCCCACCGCGATCTGGATCTCATAGTAATCGAGTTCGATGTCCCGATCCAGGAACGCAGTGCCCTCTCCGCTTTGTTCGGTCCCGTCGGCGGAGCCGTCCGTGTCGATCCAGGTCATCTGGAACAGGAGGCCCCAGTGCAGGTCGTCGGTCTGCTCCCAGAAGGTGTATTTCGTTCCGAATCCGTAGGCGAATCCATAGTCGCCGTCGAAGCCGTAACGTTCGTCTTGCGGATCGTTGTCCCAGTCGATTTTCGAGAATTCGGCGTTGGCGATTCCCAGGCGGACGTAGCCTTCCCAATTGTCCATCACGCCGTAGCCCAGATTGCCGAAAACCATGTTGGATTTGAGATCGGGCATCGTTCCGTTAACGTAATGCGGGGGATCGATCTCCACGTCCATTTCGCTGTAGGCATACTCCCCACTGAGCCTGAACTGTCCCTGATTCAACCCGGCCGTGGGCGGGCCCAGCGGCGCCAGGCCGAACGCCGTCGAGGTGAGAGTCGCCATCAAAAGGACACCACTGATCCGAAGCCACTGACTTGTTCTCATGTTGCCGTTCCTTTCTTTGATGAATCTACTGTGATTACGCGACACGTTATGTCGCGACGTAGCGTCCATGGTAAGGCGCCGGGGAGGGGCCGTCAAGATGATTTGTCACTCCTTCGCCGGGTGGTGTCGGTGCCGATTTCAGAGCGTCGGCCGACGGTGGACGGCTTCGCTTCGCTCGCAACCACGGGGACGACTCGCATGCGTCGTTGCCGGCAGTGAGGAAGGGACGCGTTCGTTTGGCACCGGGGCCGTGTCGTTTCCGTGTCGGCATACCGCAGTCGATCAATTCTCCGTATCGCCTTGCTTTGCCGCGTAGACAGGTCTATGGTGGAAACAAAAAAGGGCCGCAACCTGTTGGGCTGCGGCCCCGTAGGGCGTTTAATATTTCCCGTGTGTGCCGCCTGGATTAGAATACCCAGCCGCCACCAATACCCAGACCCCAAGCGTCGCCCGTGAACATCACCTCGGCAAACGCCGTCATCTGCTCGGTCACGTCAAGCTGCGCGCCGACATAACCGCCGAACGTCGATTCTTCCTCCAGATCGTCCGACCACGATTCGGGGGTGAAGGTCAGAGTTGTACCGGCGCCGTCATCCCAGGTCCCGGTTAGATCGCCATCGGCATCGCCACTGACAAAGTGTAAAAAGGGTCCGCCGTAGACACAGAGGCCGTCCATCGCTTGCCAGGTTGGCCCCACGGCGATCTGCATTTCGTAGTAGTCAAGCTCAAGGTCCAACGCTTCTGTTGTGGTTCCGGGAACCGGAGTTTCGCCGATGTCCACAGTCTCGGCAAACGTGAAGGACATTGTGTCCTCCGTGTTGATCCACTTCATCTGGAACAGGACGCCCCACTTGAGGCCCTCCATCTGCTCCCAGAAGGTGTACTTCGTGCCGAAGCCGTAGGCGAATCCGTAGTCTCCGTCGAAGCCGAGTTTATCGTCGTCGCCGTCGTCCCCCTCGACCTTGTCGAATTCGGCGTTGGCCACGCCCAACTGGACGTAGAATTCCCAGTTGTCCATGACGCCATAGCCGAGGGTCGCGAAGAACATGTTCGACTCGAGGTCTACAATGGTTCCGCCCTCGCCGGGGGTACTTGCATCGATCTCCAGATCCATCTCACTGTAGCCGTACTCGGCGCCGACTCTGAATTGCCCCTGATTCAGTCCGGCCGTCGGTGGGCCCATGGGAGCCAGCGCCAAAGCCGATGAGCCAGCCACCATCGCCACAATCAATACCACCCCTAAAAGTCTCAGTTTTTTCTCCATGACCAGTCCCTTTCAAAAACAACGCCTTTGGTTCTCGGCCGCCTTTTGGATGCGTCAGTCACACTGGCGTATCCAATTGAACGGCCGGTACGTTACGCCGCTATTTTTTACCCGGGCCTATTGGCCCCCACCCGTTATCGGCGCAGTATATGCCGCTGAGCCGCCTCGCACAAGGTTTGAAAGAGATTTTTTTTCGGACGATTTCCCTTCTCTCGTAAAGGCATTTAGCTCGAAGGAGGCCCTTTCTCGGTGCCCGGACGGCGCCGGGATAGGGCGTTTCGGTCGAGGCAGGGGGGCGCGGGAGAGCAACGGAGGCCGTCTCGACTGGCGTGAGGCCAAGAGAAAGAGCCGCGCGTCCGTAGGGACGTGCGGCTCCTGATTTACGGAAATGGCCTTTTC
>Ga0272441_10003101_pt1 | contig 32322 bp, 26 predicted proteins | sample SSMProp6N_FD_193582 | JGI IMG/M metagenome (GOLD analysis project Ga0272441, IMG submission 193582) | Marine sediment archaeal communities from Little Sippewissett salt marsh, Falmouth, MA, United States - SSM-Prop-6N | ecosystem: Environmental > Aquatic > Marine > Wetlands > Sediment ... | reverse complement strand
GTTAACTTAGTAACTTAACGCGACAGGCTGAATAACCGCTCATTGAAATATTCCGAAGCGTCCGGGTCGCACGAAGGGCGACCCGAAACGACCAGGTCGCAAGAATGGCGACCTGGTCGGTATGATGGTGCTGTCGATGCCGGCGCTGCACCCCAGCGCTACTATTACCACTTTGACGGCCTTGGCAGCGTGGCGGCGCTATCGAACGCTGCGGGCGAGCTGGTGGAGACGTACGAGTACGACGTGTACGGTGATACGACGGTAAAAGACACCGCTGGCACGATTCTTTCCAAGTCTTCCATAGGCAACCCATACGGTTTTACCGGAAGGCGTGTAGATGTTGAAACGGGCCTCTACTACTACCGCGCGAGGTATTATGACGCGGATATGGGGCGGTTTCTGTCGGTGGACCCGCTGGGTATCCATGAAGAGAATACGTACGCGTATTGCTATAATGACCCGGTAAACTGGGTGGATCCGTTAGGATTGTATGCGGCGGGCGGTACAGCATTACCGACAGGTTTTAATCTCCCGTTAGAAACTGGAGCTGACCTTGGTGATTTGGGTGATTTGGGGTTAGGTGGAAAACCAAAGAAGAAGGGGGATAATAGGGGGAAGGACGGAAAGAGGGGCAAAGGAAACGGTAAGGGCGAAGATAACAAAAAAGCTAAGAAGAAGAAGAAAACAAAGAAAGGAGAAAGCGAACGGCAAACGGATGAGGCTAAGAAGAAGAGTGAAAAAGGAGGAGACAAACCAGGTGAAAGAGAAAAAAGGGAAAGGAAAAAACAAAAGGAAGATAAGAAATGGGGACCAAAACATCCGTATAAAAGACAGCCAAAACCCGATATTAAACCGAAAAAAAGTAAATGGGGATTATTATTAGATCTTATTGCTTCGTTTCTTGACCCTCTCTTACCCAATTAGGAGGTTAAATGTCTCAAGCTAATTATGATACGATTAAGGATATGATTTATAAAGACAGCGTTAGTAGTGCATTAGATAAAATGTTAGCATTTGAAAAAGCATTGACAGATGATGAAACATCTGATTTATTTATAAATATCATTCATAAATATTGGATCGATGATAAATCAAATAAGGCCATGGAAGCTATTAATATGTTAATGAAACGTAAAATTGATATAGACACTTATAGTGAAGCTTTACTTTATAAGGGAAGATTATATATGGATAGTGAGGACTATGGATCTGCAATAAAGGAGTTCAATAAAGCCGCTTGCAAGACTAAAAACGACAATCTTCTAGCGCGCATATACTACGATATGAGCAGATGCTATTACATGATTCCGAAAAGAAATGTTTCGATTAAATTTGCATATAAAAGCATTGAACATCATAAAAAGCATGAAGAAACAAACGATCAGGATATTTGCGATAATATTGAAACTATAATACATAACTATTTATTAATGAAAAAACTTAAGAGTGCTAAACTCATTTATGATGAATGGGTAGGTAAGAATGCGTCAAAGGCTAACTTTTTATCTAACATGCATGGTTATTTTGGTGATTACTATTTTGAAGCAGGTATCTGGGATACAGCTTTATCTTATTACAAGTTGGCATATGATATGTGTGACACAACTCGTCAATCAACAAGGGGAAAATATCTACTCTTTATGGGCGACTGTTATAGCAAAGTGGGTCAGGTAGAAAAAGCGTTGGAGGCCTACAAAAACTCTCTGCAATTATTACAAGAAGATAAAGATGATGAGCTGTTTCAATACGCTTATGAGAGAATACATAAGAATAGACCAAAATAAGGAAAAAATAAGGGGATAGACCTCGAAATTAGAAATAGCATTTGTTAATAGACGGTTTTCAGAAGAAGGTATAGTGTAGAGAAAACTTGGGGACGGAGTTAACTTAGGAAAACTTGGGGACGGAGTTAACTTAGTAACTTAACGCGACAGGCTGAATAACCGCTCATTGAAATTTAGTGAAGCGGCCGGATCAAGGTTCGACACGACCAGGTCGCCCTTCGTGCGACCTGGTCGATATGATGGTGCTGTCGATACCGGCGCTGCACCCCAGCGCTAATATTACCACTTTGACGGCCTTGGCAGCGTGGCGGCGCTATCGAACGCCGCGGGCGAGCTGGTGGAGACGTACGAGTACGACGTGTACGGTGATACGACGGTAAAAGACACCGCTGGCACGATTCTTACTAAGTCTTCCATTGGCAACCCATACGGTTTTACCGGAAGGCGTGTAGATGTTGAAACGGGCCTCTACTACTACCGCGCGAGGTACTATGATGTGGATACGGGTCGGTTTCTTCAGACTGATCCTATAGGTTCAAGGAGAGGAAATAATCTTTATAGGTACTGTGACAACAATCCAATCATCTGGATTGATCCTTTGGGATTAAGTAAAGACAATTCTGATAAGCCATGGTGGGAAATCATTGATGATATATTAATGCCTGGTGCTCAAGCGGAGGACTCAAATGATCCAACTCCAGAAGAGCCAACTAAAAAGGATGATAAAGAAAAGATACCATTATGGAAACGTATTAGGGATGGTACCAAGGCAGCTTTGGATGCTGCTCAACCAGGAGGTATCCCAGCTATTTCTGCTGTTGAGACAGCCGGAGAAATGGCTAAAACAGCTCCTAAAGTAAAATCAGAGTTACAGGATCGTTATGATACATGGGGGAATGAAACTGGACAATGGGGTAAAAGTAATCCATACTATGATTCTATGGGGGTACATACTAAGGATGGTAAGCCATATAGAGATAGATTAAACTAAAGAATATTATAAAATGGAGTTAATTCGATGAAAAAACTGACAAAAGGCATGATTTTCTTTTTGTCCACAATGATTGTTGGTTGGATATTAAACATATCGCAACTTTGGATTAGAATATTCGGATTATTGTTAAAAATTGGGCTTACTGATACAGTGTCGAGAGCACATATAGACAAAATAATTCAAAATAGATTATATAATACATCACATCAATGGATTGGTGCTGTAATTGGTGGGTTAATATTACTATTTGCTATTATTGGCCTTATGAGATTACGGGAGTGGGGCAGAAAATTGATTCTGATCCTGACATGCATAAGTCTGGTTATATTTATGTATAGCACCCCAAGGTTATTGTCGTATTTTAAAGAGGCTTTAACGGGACATCTATGGAGTGGTTATTATTTATTTGCGATTTTGTTAATTTGCTCATTTATATATTCGATATCACTTATAATCTATTTTTCCAACAAGAATGTCAAAACAAATTTCAATCGATCATAATATTTTAATAATCGAATAACCGTTCATTGAAATTTTGCGGTGCGACCAGTTCGCTCGACACCAAGTTTTCCGCTGTTTTTAATTTAAAACAGGTAAATCAGGAGGGTATAATTATGCGGATAAGTCGTAGAACAGCTATTTTTGTTGCGGTAGTTATGATTTTCTATATCCCTGTTTGTGGTGCACAGGGCCGCGGTGCCGGCAGCAGCCGGCAACGGCGTGGAAAAAGTTCGGGAGGCGTTATCGGCGCCTTAGATCAGCTTAACGTATCCATGGAGAAAAACGAACAAAAGAAAGAGAAGAAACAGGTTTCCATAAAAGCGGAGGAAAAATCCGAAGATAAAAATGACAAGACGTCTCTGCGAGGAGTTCTGGAAAATCCAGCTTATGAACATTTTTTGGAGGTCCGTTTGTGGGAGATGCGGCCGGCAACTGGGCCCGGGAAAGTTATGAAAAGGAAAAAGAGGAACTCTTTGACATTATGAGAGATACACAAGGCGCGTCTTTGGTAGATGAATCAACCATGGAGGGGCCGGGACCGGGGCAGAAAACACGGACCAGGGTTTATCAGGACGGTACGAAAGTAAAGAGGGTCGAAGAGATTCTTGATGAGAACGGGAAGGTAGTGGCCGCGACCGTAACAGAGGAGCGCTGTGACGATTTTGACAACGCCCTTATTATTACTAAGACCGAGATGGATGCGGACGGCAATATCACGTGTACTGAACGTAAAAAGGCCTATGACGCATATGATTATGAAGGGGTTAAAGGGTACCAAAGGAATAGTGCGTTTCGCGGTGACGGAGGCGGACCGCCGGACATCGCGCCAAAATCGGATATAGGCACCCGAAATGAAACACTTACGGTGAAACGGGACGGACAGGGAAACATAGTCCAGACAAAGAAGACCGTTACCGATCCCGAGACCGGTAATGTGATAAAAAGCAGAATCGACCGCGGGGACACACACCGAACAAGGGTGGAATCGACAAATGACAAAGCGGGTAATATGGAGCGGTTGTCACTTTCAGGTGAGGATCCCGATTCAAGCGCTGTTAACAAGTTTAATAAATACGGGGATGGCTCTTGGGACTTCAGCTCGAGGGATAAGGATGGGCTGTTGAGGCGCTATTCGAAAACAGACTCCCAGGACCGGACCCTATTTGAATATGAAAGCGAGGTGCTGGGAGGTAAGCTCGAGGAGCGCAGCAAGAGGTTTAACCCCGAGACGGGCATCACGACCGAGACATCCTCGGACCGATGGGGTTTTATCGAATGGTCGCAGAAGGATAAAGACGGTAATGTGCTTGCCAAGGTATGCCAGGCAAAAGGCGGCAGCGGTTCTGCCATGGAATACCAGCTAGGGGCTACCAAAGAGGACTTTGAAAAGGGTAAGTTGTTTTCTGAAGATCGATATATGCACATCAGCAAATTTCGATCAGGGGAAGGTGAGTCAGAGAGCATAGCGCGTAGTTTTACAGGTCCCTCTGATGAAGCGGATATTGAACGGAAACTGACAGAGATCCAGGAAGGGCGAAGGAGCCAAATGATAGGCAGCGATGTCATCGTTAAAACGGATTTTTCCGATAAATTCGAAAGACACGCCGAGTATTACGATAAAACATCAAAGTCCGGAGCGCCAAACGAACAAGAAACGATGAGGAAGGAGGTAGCCCTCAAAAGCGCGATAAGAAAATCGCCTCTGCCGGTTAAACCGCTGCCTGAAATGCGAACGGTTAAGACCACCGGTTTCGGCGACACCAGGATGAAGGCCCTGGATCACGCGCTTACTCAGGCATCAGAGGTATTTAAAACAAAGGTCCAGTCCGAACACATTAATACGTTCCGGGTATTGAATAAGGTAAAAGGAAAAGAGAACTTGACACAAATAACTAAGGATACGACTCAGGAATCGAACCTGACCTCCTACACAGCGGCGAGTCAATACCGCGTTACCGGTGTGCGGCAACAGGGAAAAGGCGAAAACTTCGAGGGGGCGTATGAGGTCAAGGTCGAGTTCACACCCGGTATTTTGGTGCGTGAGTGATATGAAAAGCAGGGCGGAATCGGTAATTAAAGGCGCTTACCTGTCTGGGTATTTTGTTATTCCTGTGCTCTGTCTTGTCTTCTTTTTATCCTGCGGTTCGGGAGCAAACGCGAAAAACGCTGATGGCCCCCCTAATATCATGTCGAGGATCGAAATCCTGCAAAAAACTGTCGAGGCCCGCCCGAATGATGTAGAGGCGCACATAGAGTATCAGGATTGCAGAAAGTATGAAGACAAAGCCGGACTGTTGCTGGAATACGAGAAGAAAATCAAAGAAAATCCCGACAACGCCATGTATCATTATCTCTATGCCCGCATAGCAAAGGACAGGGCCACTGCCGAGGCGGAATATAGAAAAGCCATAGAGCTTGATCCCGGTTATTCACGGGCGTATATCAGCCTGGGATTTATTTATAAAGAACATCAAAAATACAGAGAGGCGGAAGAGGCATTGCGTAGGGCCTGCGGCCTGGACCCCGGAGCTTCTCAGGTATTTTTCTTACTGGGAATCGTGTGTGAGGCACAGGAAAAATACGATGAGGCCAGGTTATCTTATGAAAAGACAATAGAGCTGGCTCCCGAAGATCCTGCTGCCTATTTCCGTCTCGCTGGAATCGCGACGCAAGAGGGAGAAATCGAAAAGGCAGAGACGTTGTATAAAAAGGTCATTGAGCTGGATAAGGATTATGCCGGCGCATATCTGCAGCTGGGTATTTTGTATGACGGGCATGGGAAGAAAGAGGCTGCCGTAGCGGCATTCATAGAGGCTGTGAATGCCGAGCCTGGAGATCCTGACGCCTATCGATGGCTGGGAAGCGCGTATGAGGAACAGGGCGATTACGAACAGGCGCGGGAACAGTTCAACCGGGCGCTTGATATTAACCCCGATGATTCCTACTGCCTGGAACGTATAGCAGAAACATATTGGAAACAAGAGCGTTATGAGGAAGAACTCGCGAGCCGGGAAAAGCTATTGCAGGTAAAACCCGAACATGAACATTCGCTATATCGAAATGGTTGGATATATCTGTATAAACTGGAGGATTACGACAGCGCTATCGAGAGTTTTCGCCTGGCACTGGAATGCCGGCCCAGGGGTATGAATTTTATGGCTCTTGGTACAGCGTATCATACGAGGTATAAAAATAATTTTTCTCTGAAAGATTGGCACAATGCCCTCACTAATTACAAGAAGGCGGCAGACAGTGATTATGGCCGAAAGGCCATGCTCTATCATCATATGGGTATTTTATATAATGACCGGAAATATTACGTCTTTGCAGTTAAGTCATGGCGCAAGGCCCTTGAAATTGATCCGGATTACTCGGATGCCTCAGACAGCCTATACGGGGGGTTTATAACGGTCTTTGATTTTCTCGATGATGGTGTGGGAACATTTGACCGTTCGCTCCGATATCGCACGGAAATTGACGCATTTGATGCCGTGCCGACCGATCAAGAGACACGAGACGCTTTTGAGGTCCTTAACAACAGTGAAGATTCTTACAGGAACTATCATGCCCATAACCGCTTTCGTGTTATACTGGAGAAAGATCCGGACAATGTAGCGGCGTTAAACGGTGACGCGGTCGCGCTTATCGGACAGTATGAGGGAAAGCGTGCAGTACAGCTCATTGAGCGGGCTATTGAGAATGAACCCTTGTTTGCAGTCAGTTGCCTGCATCTTGGTAACGCGTACTGCCAATGTAAAAACAGCGGTAAGGCGTTCGAGGCCTACCGTAAAGCAGTCGAGCTCGAATCGGAGATGTCGGAGGCATACAGTAATTTGGGTGTACTTTTCATGGAAAATAAAGACTATAGGAATGCCAGGGAAATGTTCGCCAGATCACTGGAATTGGATGCTTCAAACGAGACTGCATCATTTAATCTTTCTGTTATAGATGATCTCCGGACATATGTTGTGGATTATTACATAGAAGACGGGAAGTATTACATGGAAAACGGGAATTCCAAGTCAGCAGAGGATGCCTTTAAACGCGCTATCCAGAACGATTCGACTTATATCCCGGCATATATGGAGCTTGGTGATTTTTACAGGCGAGAAAACAGAACTGATGAGGCGAAAGCAATTTATGATAAAGTGCTCGAGTTCGATTCAGGGCACAAAGGCGCCCTTTCAAGGATTGAGATACTTAACGGGATGGGGGAAGATAAGGATAACCCCTGACTTGAAATTTGGCGCGTTTCCCTTTCTTGCTTTTATTGTTTCTTCACCTTAAGAGGGCCGTTATAATAGAAATTATCGTCTTCGGCCGAAAACTTTGAAGGACCGCGACCGAATGCCCCGATTATTCTGAAGGACCCGGGATCCGCCCCCTCGATTTGGGCACCCTCATAAAAAACCGCATGTTTGTCTTTAGCGTAATCCAGAAGGGAATGTTTGAAGAGTTGAAAAGACAGCGGATCAGCGGATTCCACCTTTTTATCCTTATAAAACACGCCAGTTCCGTCTTTCGCGTAATGCTTGCCCAGGCTTTCAAACACATCCGCTTCGGCACCGGCTAATTTATTGCCGTCATAGTATACCGATTCCTTATCCACGGCATAACCCGATCCCATGACCCTGAATGTCCCGGGGTCGCTCCCTTTAAGAAGTTCCGTTTTATGATAGACGGAGTCAGTATCCATGGAATATTGATAGCCGGCGATTTGAAAAGACTCGGGGTCGGCCTCATCAAGCCTCAAACCGCAACAATAGACGTTTTTGTAGTCTTTTGAATATCCTCCGTTTATAATACGAAAAGAATCCATGTCAACGTTCTCTAATTCAGTGGCCCCGAAAAATATGGAGTGCTTGTCCTTGGCGTAACTGCGTCCGGCTCCTGTCTGGATAATTTCGAAAGAAATATAATCAATATCTTCAAGCCTTTCATCCCGAAAATATATCGCGTTATTGTCACGCGCATATAGATAATCGATGATATTAAAAGATCCCGGGTCGGCTTGTTCTATCCGCGCGCCCTCGATATAGACGGCATTCTTATCCTTGGCATAACCCCATTCTAATAGTTCAAATGTCGCCGGATCGGATCCCGTAATCTGCTTTGTCCTATAGTAAACGGATTTGTTGTCCCTGGAATAAGCCTCGTCTATCGATTCGAATGATCCGGGGTCGCAGTTTTCAATTTTCTTACCATACCAGTAAACCGCGTTCTCGTTCTTGCTGAAGGCAGCCGGACTGTATGCGGACAACATGTCCGCACATATTAACAGAGATCCTAACATTAATAAGACATAAGGCATTTTCTTATTCATTAGCGCCTCCTTGAGCGTATACATTGCCGTTTGTAAAGCATTATACGCTGTTCATTATTATATTTCAAACCGAATTTGCAGTATGGATGATTCTCAGGTATACTTCTTTACATAAACATAAAATCTTATACGGAAAACGGGATTGGCCTTTGTTATTAAAGGGGAATGGTCATGGGCATAGGAAAGAAAAGGGCCCTCTTGGCGGTGATTGTTGCGGTTATCATCGCCTTTGTTATATTTATGATAATGCCCCGGAGAGACATAGGGCTTGTTTATGAAATTGACCCCCTGGCGACCCCCCGCCTAAAAAAGGTACGACTGAAATATCTTGATAACAGCGGGTACTTGAAAGGAAAATACGCGGATGTGTACCTTGCGACCGAACCGGATGACATATATAACTTGAGAAGGGATTCGGTGCATAGGCCGGCTGCGAAACACGACGCCTTTTCGAAAAAAGGCAATTTTTGTTTTCGGCACGATAAAGATAAACAATGCCAGGTGAACGCTTATTATCATCTCAATCGTATGCACGATTATTTCTCGGAAAATCTCGGCCATCATATTGAATACCCGATTACATGTTACGTATTGGATAAGAGCCTGCGCAGCCCCGCCATGTATGTGCATCTATATTGGGCAATAAGGTTCGGCAACTGGGATAACGGTGTCAATCTGGCTTTGTCTTCCCGCAGTATATATCATGAATATACCCACGCCGTGCTTCAAAGTATATATTGCCTGGACACGGAAAAAGAGGCATTTGCCATCTGCGAGGCATATGCCGATTATTTCAGCGCCTCTATACGCAATAGCCCCTCTTCGAGCGGTTATGTCAACGCCTATTCTAGAGACGGGTGGCTGGACGAACAAAGGGGTTTTCCATGGGATAGGATGTTCAAGCTGGCGGAATGGCACGGCCTGAAAAACAACAAACGGTATCCAGAAGACATGGTTTTTGTCGAGGAGCACAGTGATTCGGAAATACTAAGCGGGGCCTTTTGGGATATAAGGGAGGCGCTGGGACAGGAAACAGCCGACAAAATAATATTTGAGGCATATAAGAGAATACCGGTTCTAAAAGACAAATATAACGTATACAATTTTCCGTCTTTTTCTATAATACGCGAGGCAGTTGTTTTGGCTGATAAGGACCTCTTTGAGAGCGGGAACAAAGATGTGATAGACAGGATATTTGACGCCAGGGGGATCCCGGACTGGTTTTATGATTACCGGTTCGAGAACGCGTTCGGAAGAGGCATTGTGATAGGGGCTTATTTAAAAAGCGGCGAAGTCCTTATAAGGATGATGTGGATCGGTGTGTATAGAATAGGCGAGGGACAGAGGCTGTTTGGCAAGATGCCGGTATGGATACAATCGGCGCGGTTAAGGCTTTACACCCAAGACGGGCAGATTGTAGAGGGCTTTAGGGCGGAGGCGGAGATAAAGCCCGGGAAAGAAGAGGGCTTTAATCCTTTTTTGGTGGAATTCAGAATCCCGGAGAATTTGTCTCCTGGCCAATATAGTTTTCAGTTCGATATTGTGGAGGCCGAAACAAATATAAACTCCAAGAGTAACGCGGTGCCTATAATACTGGTTGAGCGTATGGAAAAGAAGGGGTTATAAAATAATCTCCTAATATTTTATATAATCACTTCTTACGAAAGGAGCGAATATGAATAAGTCCGGAATAAGGAAGTGGGGCGTTATAGCAGGTATCTTTGTTGGCATGATATTATGCCTGATATCGCATTGTCTGAATGAGTGCGATAGTATTCCGTTACGAAAGCAGATAGAAACGGTTCAGACGTTTCTGGTGTCTTTCCCGGGATATATAGTCGTTAATATGGGTATCCCCGATTTTTTGGTATATGCGACGTTATTGCTATACTGGATGTTTCTGGGATGGATTATAGCCGTGGCGGTGACTATGGAATCGAAACATCGAACAATCGTTATAGGCACGCTTTTGATTCTGCTGGTAATCATACATGGGTGGTTTTACATACGGGTAAATGAAATGATGGACGGTGTAGGCAGGGCGCTGGGAGCGATTTTGTCGAATATGGCGGGTGTTGGCGGGGAATAGCCGTTTATTAATCGGATTATGAAAAAAATACTTGTTGTCTGCATAAAATTTATAAATGTAGTAATAGCGGTGCTTCTTTGCGCGGCGCTACTTTTTGGCTGCGGCCTTGCGGCGGTATTGTTGATATTACACGCAGTGAATTATTTTGTTCGGTATCCTATGAAAAATAAAATCGCGTGGCTGCTGGCGGTCGCCTCGATTCTGTTTCTGATTGTTCCGGGTACTGTCATAGTGAAAGAGCCTGGCCTCAAATCCGGCGTAAAGTTGCTTCCTATCGTATACGGATATCCGTCAGAGGGGTTAATGAAAGAGGCAAAAAAGGATAACGTTATATTGGGAGGATCCAGGCTTATGCCTATAAACCCTGTTTGGGCCGTAGTGATTTTCAAAGGGAATGGGGATGGACATTAATGCTTACGCAAATCAAGTTTATAACACTAATCGCGGCGGTAATCATAACGTTTGGCATAAAGGCTTTTTTTCTAAAAACGGCAAATGTATTCTTAACCTTTTTGATTTCCTATCTGGTCGTTTTGTTCGGCATAATCCTTATTATTCATTTAGAGGGGATTATTATGGAATTGAAAAGGAAAAAGAAAAAGAAATAAAGGGAATATTAAATGTCATGAAATGCTTGCGGGCAACCCGTACGGTTTTACCGGAAGGCGTGTAGATGTTGAAACGGGCCTCTACTACTACCGCGCGAGGTATTATGATGTAGATACGGGGCGGTTTCTGTCGGTTGATCCGGTGGGTTGACGACTTGGGCGACGTGGGGACGGAGGTAACTTATTAACTTAACGCAACTGGCTGAATAACCGTTCATTGAAATCTTACGGTAAGGACATGTCATACGGAAAAGGCGCGGGCATGAAGAGTGATGTGTTTGGTTATTTAAGAGATAACGGCATAGATAAAAACCGAAAATATGGTATAATAATAGTGTGAAGTTAAATAAATCTATAGCGAAACTCGAAAAACTCGCCAAGGCGGACGGTTCTTTTGTGAAAGCTTCTCCGGGAGAACTGGTTTCTTTTATATGGGAGCTTACGGAAGAAATTTGGTCTTTAAGAGGGGATGATCATGTTAAACGAAGATTACAAAGAAATGTTACAAACCTTATTAAACAATAAGGTTAAATTCCTTATTGTTGGCGCGTATGCTATGGGCGCGTATGGATATCCACGGGCCACAGGAGATTTTGATATATGGGTAGACTCATCGAGAGATAATTCAAAACGAATATATACATCTCTTTCTGAATTTGCCGCCCCTGTCTATGATATATCCGAAAATACCTTTACCGAAACAGGTATAGTTTTTCAAATCGGTGTAGCGCCTAGGCGTATTGACATTATTACGCATATTGACGGAGTAAAATTTCAAGACGCTTACAATTCCAGAGAGACTGTCGAAATCGATGGACTATCCATACCATTCATCTCGAAAGAGGACCTTATAAAAAATAAGCAGTCTACCGGCAGAGAAAAAGATAAATTAGACGCTGAGTATTTAATAAACAATAATGCCTGATGAGCCGCGAGAAGTGTCGGGGATTTAAAACGCCGGCTACCCTGTGGATAAGTTTCGCTAAATCGCCGGTGGTGATGACACGTACAGCGCGATTACATCACCTCGAGCATCGTTACTGAATCGATGGGGAAGAGAACCCTCGAAATATAAGCTGTCACCGGCCGATAAGGTATATTTATCCTTTCCGATCTCGGCTGTAAGACTTCCTAGAACGACATAAATGAATTTTTCTATACCGGGTTTGGATTTTTCCGTTTGTGTATGGCCACCCCGTTGCATCCTTATTTGAACCGGCATCATTTTCTTGTCTGTTATGTTTGTTGTTAATAGTTCTACCGCAGTCTTCTTGTCGTGTTGATGCAAGTCATATTTGGTCTTATCCTTTGATAAAGAAACAGATTTTGAGGTATTTTCAAGCTCACCGTATAGATCCACTATTGATATGCCTAAAGCTCTGCATATGCTTAAATGTGAATCTATGGTGCCTGTCATTATGTCGTGTTCTATCCTGCTTAGCGTGGCGATAGCGACACCGCTTTTCTTGGACAGATCCTTAAGCGTCATTTTACGTTCTCTTCTCAGTGCTTTTATGATTCGTCCGACCTTCATATATATATCCTCTTGTGTAGTTTGAGCGCCTATTTTAACTATAATGGAATTTCGTGATTTGTCAAACCGCTTTTTAAAAATTTACAAAACTGTTACAATAGGAAACGACCTGCTCGCTTGGAGAGTGACCCGGTCGCTTACCACTAAAATAGCGCACATTAAAATCCGCGCTAGGAATCAACGATCTTGTGCCAGGTCGAAAAATTTGTTTAATATGATACCCACGTTAAGGGAGTATTTAAGTAAACCATTTTATACGTGTCAGCCGAAGCCACACGCGAATGCAATGTGGCGTAGGAGGATTCCATCCCCGGAACTTCGCCTGTATTTTTTACTTGGGGGTTTATTTTGTACGTAGTATAATAATCCCAGTTCAGCTAAATCTTCCAACACAAACAGGAGGGCAATATGGAGACTATTATGGAAATAAAAAAAAGTGAATTGAACACGGGGGACTTCATTAAAGACAAATGCCGTGAGATATCCGAGCAGGTAGGGGATGGATTGGCGATCAACGCGCTCTCAGGCGGGGTGGATTCATCCGCGGTTACGATGCTAGGACATAAGGCGCTGGGTGACAGGCTGAAAACGTATTTTATAGATAATGGTATAATGAGAAAAGGTGAACCCCAGTGGATCCTGGAGCTCTTCAAAAAAATGGGGGTAAAGGTGGAGATAATTAACGCCCAGGATAAATTTTTCAATGCCTTTAAAGGTATAACCGATCCGGAAGAGAAGAGAGAGGCGGTTACGCAGACTTTTTACAAAGATGTTTTTGGTGGCCTCGTGAAGAAGAGCGGCGCGAAATATCTGCTCCAGGGGACCATATTGACTGATGTTGATGAAACCGTAGCCGGGATAAAAAGGCAGCATAATGTATTTGAACAATTAGGCATAGACCCTGAACAGGTATTCGGATATAAGATCATCGAGCCGTTGATACAGCTTAGGAAAGACGGAGTGAGGAAAGTAGCTGAGGCCCTGGGCCTGCCGGAATCCATCTATAACCGCCCTCCATTTCCAGGCCCCGCTCTGGCGGCAAGGGTTATCGGTGAGATCACCCGTGAGAAGATAGCCACTGTTAGGATAGCGACCACTATAGTTGAGGATGAGCTGCTAAATACCGGCGCGTTCCAGTGTATGGCGATATTACATGAAGACAGGGTTACGGGTATGCGTGAAAACAAGCGTGATTTCGGCCTTCAGATAGAAGTAAGGTGTTGGGATAGTATAGACGCAAGGAAGGCCACTCCGACAAAAGTGCCTCATGAAACTCTAACCAAATTGGCGAACAGGATAGTGGAGGAAGTTCCCGGGGTAGTAAGCGTTACGTACAACATTGCCTCTAAACCGCCTTCCACTATGGAAGTGGTCTAATTTTTTACATTAATATATAGTGACTATGTAGACCAACCGCCTCGCTTAACCGGGGCGGTTGATCGTAAGGGATGGATATGATATGATCCTAGAAAAGGGAGCGCGCGTATGATCAGGATTGGGCCCGCGGGGTCAGGGCTGGCAAACATAGATGGATTGAAAAAACTGCTGAGATCCGGGCTTAACGCCCTCGAAGTAGAGTTTACCTATGGCGTATGGATGAAAGATAAGCATGCTAAAAAACTGGGCTCGTTTGCCCTCAAAAATGATATCGCTCTATCTGTACACGCCCCTTATTATATAAACCTGGCATCAATGGATAGACAGAAGCTTTTAGCGTCCAAAAAAAGGATAAAGGATAGCTGTAGACTCGCGGAATCGATGGGGGCAGGGTATGTGGTATTTCACGCCGGATATTATCAGGGGCGTGATAAAAAGGAAGTGTACAATATTATACGCAAGGAATTGGAAAAACTGGCTGATCATATAAAAAAGAGGCGTTGGAAGGTAAAACTCGCCCCGGAGACTACCGGTAAAAAATCACAATTCGGTGATATTGATGAGTTGCTGAAGCTGAGAAAACAAGCGCGCACGGATGTATGCGTTGATTTTTCCCATATTCTCGCGAGAAACGGCAGTATCGATTATCGTGAAATCTTTACGAAATTGAAGGATTTAAATCACGTACACGCGCATTTTTCCGGTATAGTGTATTCGAAGAAGGGGGAATTGAGGCACAAACGCACACCAACAACGGCTGTCAAAGCCTTACTGGAAGAAGCTGTTAAGCAAAAACAAGAACTTACCATAATCAACGAAAGCCCCGTGCCTTTCAAAGATAGTATAAAGACTTTAAAAATCTATCGTGAAATGTTGACATAACGGCAGGTTATTTGGTACAATAAGGGTCAATATATAAGTAGAGTGGATACAATGAGGTTAGATATGTTATCTCTTCACTTAAAGCAATTAATGTGCTACAACTATTTGAAACACAGTATATACCAGGATGATTATGTCTTCCTGCATGACGCTAACGACCCAACCTGTATTCAGTAAACATATTCGAATTGAGAAATCCTAAGTTTCAAAATCCGATTATTAAATATAGATAGAACAGATTTTAATGATATTAATGACAGTCAATAGAAAGAACCATATATGCCAAAGAAATGTCCTTATTTTAAAGAGGGAAGGTGCCGTTCAAGGTTTTTGCCTGTATCGGATGTTGAGATATCGGCTTTCGCGATCTGTACAACGGCTGAATATTTAGGCTGCCCCATATATAGCGAAACTCGGTCCATGGGACAGAAGACAAAAAAGAAAAAAAGAAGATCAGGGGTTAAAATATAGCAATATGCCTGTAGGTAACGCTTACGCCACGGGGAATATAATAGCTTATATCGAGCAATATCATCTGCAGAATAAACGGCTCAATGTCTTAGATGTTGGATGCGGGATCGGGCATAACGGTTTTATTTTCAGGGAGATGTTCGAGATAAGGTACATGAGACTAATGCCTAAACAATGGATGCACAGGGTTGAAGCGATTGAGATATTTCGCGATTATAAAAATCCGGTATGGGGATATGTTTATGATAAAGTATTGATCGGCGACTGCATGAAGGCAGTGCCCCGTCTCGAAGATAAGAAATACGATATTATATTCGCGACTGAAATATTGGAGCATTTCGCGAAGGATACGGTTTACAATCTGATAGATTCGCTCATAGAAAAAATAAAGGCGGGGGGCAGTATAATCATAACAGTTCCTGTAGGTGATGAGGATCTGCTAATGGCACAAAAGAGCGTTTTTGGAAATAAGCATGAGGAACACAGAAGTTCTTTAACTATAGATGATTTTGAAGGGTACCATATCAGACATAAAGTTAATGACGGGATATTTATGATAGGGAAGAAAGATGGATGGGATAAATAAAAAGATATTGCTTATAACGTTTGAGTATCCGACAGGTAAATCTTATTGCGGCGGGGTTGGGCAGATAGTTAAACAGTGCCGAAATGCCCTGATCGACCTTGGATTAGATGTTTATGTGCTTATTACCGCCGAGTTCAGGAAGAAGTACCCGGTGAGATTACTGCTTCCTGACGGTTCGATACAGACATTCCAGAGTTTCTGGAAATTCCAAAAAGAATATGAGCTGGTTTCGTTCGACGCGATCGTGCAGCATTTTGTGAACTGGACCAGGGAATTAAAAAAAGTCGCGGTGAAGAGGGATAAAAGGCCTCTTATTATATACCATTTCCATAGTATATTGAGGAGGGAAAAAGACTCGGGATTTAAAACCCTCAACAAATTTATGATAAAACAGGAAGAGATGATCGAGATAGCTGACAAGATAATATGCCCCTCGGTTTACGAATATGATAATTTCAGCAGGTACTTTCCCGAATTTTTGAACAAGGTCAGGTTAGTCGAGAACACTATTGAGACCTTTGATGTGGATGAGGAAGAGATAAGGGCTATAAGAAAACGCCATAATCTCAAGGATAATGACGTGCTTTCTATATACGTGGGCCGCCTGGAAAGGATCAAAGGCGCCCATATACTGCTCGATGAAATCCCCAAGGTTTTACGTAAATTCAGTAATCATAAGATATTCATAGTGGGCAAGGCCCTGGAGAGAAGCCTCTACAGAAGGCTTTTGCGGCTGAGAAAAGAATATCCGGATCAGGTATTTTATATTCGATACATAGAGAAGAGGAGACTTTACCAATATTACTATACATGCCATATGTACGTTAACACTTCATTAAGTGAATCCTTTTCCTTGAGCGCTCACGAAGGCGCTTATTGCCGCAACGCGCTTATTTTAAACAATCTGCCTGTGTTTGATAAGTTCAAGAACGCGGCGCTGTTTTTCTCAAATTGCGGTTCCGACAGAAATGAGTTTATCGAAAGGTATAGAGGGCTTTTAAAAGACAGCTCTTTGAGGCAAAAGCTATCAAAGAAGGCCTCCAGGATAGTCAAGGAGTTCTCTACCCATGACCGGTTGAAAGAGGATCTGTCATCCCTATTATGTTAAAGGACTGATAGTAAGCAGCTTTTTTAACTCAATATACTGTGCCATAATATAAGGAGGATAAAAAAATGCCAAGAATAGTTGTTTTTTTAGCGGTGCTAATATTGACTGCTATGTTTGCGTTTGCGGATGTAGATCTATCGGCGAACGGGTATAATTGGATCGGTTATAATAACGCTAAAAAAACGGCGCTGATCGATCTAATCTATAGCAGGTTGAATATAGAAAACGCGAATGTGGCAAGTGGTGTGAGTGTTTTAGACAGTTTCTACACACAGGTAGAAAAGAGATACACTAATGATTACCAAAAAAAAGACGCGTATCTAAAAGAGCCATGCATGAACATAATGTTGAGTATATTAAAACAATCCGCGAATAGGTAAGGGGCTCGACCGTGGTTAAAGAAACAACCGATAAGGAAGGAGGGTATGGCATGAGAAGATTAAGAGTAACATTGATAGTCCTTATGGCAGTTCTTGCTCTGGCATTATGCGCGCAGGATTCATACGGTGCCGAGTATAAGGAAACTACCGCGTTTGGAAAACTGGGCAGGGGACTGGTAAACGTTGTCACCTCGCCCGTGGAGATCCCGAGGAACATGTATGTGGAAAGCCAGTACGAAAACGTTTTCTATGGCATGACCGTAGGGCTTGGTAAAGGTCTTATGCGGACAGTCATGCGTATGGGAGCGGGTGTCGTGGAAACACTGACGTTTCCGTTTAATTTCCCCGACGAATTTAAAGATCCCATAGTCGAACCTGAATATGCCTGGCAGGAATGGGATTAATAGCAAACATATTGAACAGATGCCATACGAATATTACAATCGCCCCGGTTAACCGGGGCGATTCTTTTGTTTTTTGCTCTTTTTGCCTTAAAATATGGTATATTTAATATATACAATTGATTTGTAAAAGGTTAAAAATGAAATTGTTGTATAAACGTATTTTAATTACAGGTCTGTCCTTCCTGATCGCTATTATGCCATGCCTGGCCCATGCGGATATTATTTATTTTAAATCAGGTGAGAAGGTTAAGGGTGAAGTAACAGCTGAGTCAAAGAGATCGATAATGTTTCAATTGACCGACGGTAGTTTTAAGACATATCATTTGGTTGACATAGAGCGCGTTGAAGAGGGTGAGGTGGTGATAGCCGTACCGGTGGAGGAGGGGCCTGTGTCAACGGAAGCTGTCGCGAAAAGAGAGACCACATATTTAAAAATAAACCCCATGGTAGAACTCGATTTTAAAACAAAAGACGAAATATACGCCATCAGGAAAAAATATGTCGCTCAATACCCGGAGCTCCTTGGCAAGATATACAAGAACCTCGGGGCAAATATCATGAACAAATTATTCTCTTTCTTAAAGCTGAAGAAAGGGGAGTCCGATGTGAACGTTGCTTATGAACCATCCTATCCTGTTTTTGGACAAATTAAGAGCGGTAAAGCATGGTGGGGTATATTGGGCATGTCTTACTACGGGCCCGGTAATAAAAGCATAGCAGGCCCCTCAGAAGAGTCACGGTACATAGCTAATCCCTATATGCTGGTCGGTATAGTTGAAAGTAACTCGTATGTAGTAAAAGGCGGCGGCAGGAGTCCGAAGATCATGTATCCAAAGCCATATAGCCTTCAATGGAAATCTAATGGCACGTTCGGGCAGGTGTCCTACAATATCAGCGCGTACTGGGGCCTGCAGCGGAATTATCATTTTAAGGGCAACAAACATACAGAAAAATTCAGCCTATGCGCTTATAACGCGCGTGACCTTGGATATGGATACTGTTTTATTGATATGATGGATTCGATGAATATCCGCCCACTGAAGGTCATGGATGAGCCATTTAGGATACGGCATTATCTGCATTGCGGAGGAAGTTGTGGATATAGGGGAGGATGCAACAATATGAGCCCAAGAACCCCTGAACTTGACATTAAGATACAGAGATTACCCGCAAGAGTTACATTAAAATTATGGAGAGACCTGCCGAAAACCTCAAGCCAACCCGCGGATATTGTGTTCAATGTGAAGCTGACGTAGTGACCTTTCATAGCGTCCGGGACAACTCGCAATCCAGTCTCCAACCTCTTCAGGTCCGGGACACTCCAACTGTTACACGAACACCTGTGTCCCGGACCTTTGTCATCCGAACACCGGTGTCCCGGACGCTTCAGTCTAACCTTTTCAGTTCCGGGACCCTCAACGGACATGCGAACACCCGGGTCCCGGAACTTTGTCATCCGAACACCAGGGTCCCGGAACTTTGTTATCCGCAAACCAGCTTAACGAGTAGCCGGGGTTTAAACCTCCTCTACTTCTTCCCAAATTTAAGTAATCAAAAAGTTATTTGACTAAACATATATATATTGTTAATATAATGTGTAATGTATATGTGTATGCGGGGCCATAAAAATGTTTAAAAAAATTTCGAATATATTTCCGAAACAATCATACAAACTACAGACATTTCTTACCTTGTTTTTCGGTATCTTCGCAATTTCTCTCTCCTTTTCTCAGGAGTCTTTATCGGATGACTTAGTGATATATTCCGCGTATAGCCAAGAGGATTTTATTTCTCCCAACGGCGATAATATGGCTGACGATACGAGGATATCAGTATACGTTTCAAGAGCGTGCAATGTGACGTTAGAAATAAAAAACAACTCCGGTGAGACTGTCAGATATTTTTCCGAGTATGTTGAAGAGCACATAGATTTTATATGGGATGGTAGAAATTCTCAAGGGGAGATATTACCTGAAGGCACTTATGATTATTTTGTGAACGCGCGAGATCCCATAAGCGGCGAAAACGCTGATGAGGTTAGTGATACTATAGTGATTGATATTACCCCTCCTGTAGCTCAGGTATATGAGCCTCAAGGCGGTATGCTTGCCGGAACAGCCGATATTAAAATAACAGCTAACGATGAGAACTGGAAATCAGACGGTGTTAATACGAAGGTTCTAATAGGCAATACAACAGAGCCAATAGACTGGATAACAGTCTGGTGGAATGATCCCTGGTGGATCCATGATGCTCCGTTTGGCCCTTTCGAACTAGATGAGTACGATAATCCACCTGTGATATTTAGTTGGGATACAACTTGGTATCCAAACGGTGAGCATATATTAAAATTTGAAATAAACGATGAGGCATTTAATTATACCATCATAGAAGTTCCCGTTACGGTCGATAATGGTTTGATCTTACGTGATGTCAATGCCGATGAAGATGTGATATCACCAAACGGAGACGGATACTTTGAAAGTACGGGTATTTACGGGCACGTTAATAATGAATGTGATGTGTCCTTGAGAATAGAGAATAGCGGTGGTAATGTCGTCCGAGATTTCAGTGAGCATTTCAACGAGGAAGTAGGAGCCGAATTCTATTGGGACGGCAAAGATTCCGAAGGTAATGTGGCGCCCGATGGAGAATATGCATTCTATATGCAGGCGCATGATCCTATAAGCGGAGCTAATTCTGAAGAAATAAGCGGCACGATAGATATAGATACGATAAATCCGGAACTTGTTATGTATGAACCGCTAAGTGGTGAAGTCAGCGGGACTGTAGATATAAAATTAACAAGTAATGATGAACATTGGCCAACATGGGGATCTAATATTTGTGTATATCTGGGTGAAGGCACACAGCCCGCGCAATGGGATGTTGTATGTTGTAATGGTGGCATGTGGTGGCACGATTTGCCGTATGGCCCATTTGAACTAGACGAATTTGGCAATCCTCCCGTTTTGTATAGCTGGGATACCAGTGAATATGCGAACGGAGAATACGTGCTGAGGGTTGAGGTCTCTGACCTTGTATGTAATTCTATTACGGAATATATATCGATAACCATCAATAATAGTTTGTTGATAAAAAAGGTCAGTGTGACAGATAGACTTTTTTCTCCGAACGGAGACGGCGATACGGATGATACCATGATATCAGGGATGGTCACGGAAGAAAGCGATGTAACGATTGCTTTTAAGAATGAATCTGGGGAGAATGTTAGGGGTTTCAGCCTCCACACAGATGAGATCTTTGATTCTATATGGGACGGAAAAAATAATGAGGGAAACATATTACCTGATGGGGACTATGTGTATTACATAAACGCGCATAATCCCGTTACGGGAGTGGATGCCCCGGAAGTAAACGGGAATATAGAGATAGACAACACGCCTCCCGCGACTGTGTTATATGAACCGGCGCAGGGTTCTACGATTAGTGGAATGGTTGATATAAAAATAACAAGCAATGATAAAAACTGGATCATGGGCGGCGATAATACATGGATCGAGATTGGTGAGGGTACGCAGCCATCAGAATGGGATTTTGTCTGGTGTAATGATTCATTCTTTTGGTTTGAAAATCCGCCGGGACCCTTTGAACCGGACGAGCATGGCGAACCGCCTCTTCTATATACTTTTGACAGCAGTGAGTACAGCAACGGAGATTATGTGCTGAAGATCAGTATCAATGACAGGGCGGATAATACCGCGGTCTTGCATATACCGGTTGTCATATACAACGTCGCCATTAATGATATAACGGACAGTATTGACCCGTTCTCGCCTAATAATGATGGAAGGCTGGATACAACTGTAATAACAGGTATGGTTACGGCGGAAAGTGATGTAAGTATAAATATTTTGAATGAGGATAGTGACATTGTCAGAACCGTTGCTGAACACACAGCGGGAGCAATTGAGTTTATTTGGGATGGAAAAGATGATGAGGGGCTGATACTTCCTGATGGCCAGTATATTTATATAGTCAGCGCGCGTGATCTGGCCAGTGGAGTAGACGCAACGGATGTTTTCGGATCTGTGACTATTGATAATACCCCTCCGGATGTGTCAGTATCCGAGCCTGTTAATGGGAGTAATTTAAGCGAAACATTCGATGTTAAAGGTATAGCTAATGACGCGAACTGGATGCAGGAAGAAGATAGTATGTATATTGAATTTGGTGTGGGTTCCGAACCGGATGAATGGAGACGATTATGGGCGAATTGGTATGACGGCCCGATCTTGCCGGATATACACGGTAATCATCCTGTTATATTTACCTGGGATACCTCTATTTGCGCTAATGGGCCGGGGATATTAAGGGTCACTGCAAGAGATTTAGCTGAAAACCATACTGTTATTGAGATTCCAGTTTCTTTATTTAACGTAGTCTTGGATAACGTACATGCCACATACTCTTTCTTCTCTCCGAACGGAGATGGCCTGAAAGACACGACTGTGATAACGGGATCAGTTACAGCGGAGAGTGATGTTACTATCAGGATCGAAAATATTATAGGAGAGGTTGTCAGGGCCTATAATTTACATACTACAGATGAGATAGATTTCCGTTGGGACGGTACCGATGATGAGGGAAGCCTGTTGCCAGATGGCGAATATACGTATTATGTGAATGCTTATGATGCATCAAGTGGGTTGCAGGCTAAGCATGCCAGTGATTTAATTGTTATAGATACTGTTCCGCCGGATTTGACAATATCCGAACCAATATCGGGAACTTATTCGGGAAACATAGATATAAAGGGAATAGCGGATGACCAAAACTGGCTGATTGGTGATTGCAATATTTGGATCGAGATCGGCGAAGGAAACAATCCTTCAGAATGGTATTGGTTATGGAGGGGTTATAAATATAGTCCTTATCTGCCTGACGGCGAAGGTAACCATCCGACATTATATAGCTGGCCCACAGATAATATGGATAATGGGGAGTATGTACTGCGAATTAAAGTTAGAGATAAGGCGGATAATTATTCATTCCATGAAATACCCATATATATATGCCATGTTTCGGAATTTTTCGTATTAAATAGCTTGTTTTCGCCAAATGGCGACGGTGTGAAGGATATAGCTCTGATTGGAGCTAACTTTGGACGGAACGCCAATTGGAACTTGTCGATTACAAATATTTCCGAAGAAACAATAAAATATGTAAATGGGGCAGGGGATTCAATAATGGATGAATGGGACGGGAAAGATCATCAAGGGGCAGTGGTCGTGGATGGTGAGTATTACTGCCGGATAGAAGCCAGGGATATTTCCACCGGTGAAATTATAATGGATATAACAGAGTCTTTAGAGATAGATAATACCCCGCCTAACGCGGCTATAACATACCCTTCTTCAGGGGATGTTCTTACGGAAAGAACTTATATTAAAGGTATCGCGGATGATCCGCACTTCGATGCCGGCGATTCTTTTTTGCATTATAGAAGAACCGATATCGCGGGTGATTGGATATATTTGGACCAAATTAGATATCCAAGGCCTGAAGAGGGGCAATTACGAACCTGGAGATCAGAAGATCTGCCTTCCGGGAATTATGAATTACGGCTTATTGTCGCGGATATGGTTGGCAACATATCGGAACATATTGTTCCGGTTGAGATATACAATGTTAAGGTATTATTTTATGATGCCAAACCTGATCCATTCACACCGGATGGAGATGGCATAGATGATGTTTGTATATTCGAAGCGACATTGAGTATGGTATTGGATTGGAGTATTAGGGTAAATGATAGGGATGGTGTAGAAATTTGTCAATTTTCAGGAAGGGGTGAGGAAATTTCTCAAGAATGGGATGGGACAAATGATCTTGGAGAGGTCGTAGAGGATGGAAAGTATAAGTATTATATCAAAGCGGAAGATCCCGATTCGGGACAAAGTACGGAGGTTCATTGGTCGCTCATCGCTGATACCGCTTATCCGGTCGCTGAAATAACATCAATAACTGAACAGGAACCTCACAACGGGATCATTACTATCGCGGGTACAGCCTCAGACAATAATATCTATAATTGGAAACTTGAATATGCCTCTACAAGTTCACCGGATTTTTGGACTCTACTGAGAAGTCTGAACTCCACATCTATGATTGAGACGGATCTGGTTGAATGGAATACATATGAGATCACTGATGATGAGTATATTGTCAGGCTTAGAGTAACTGATCTAGCCGGCCATGAGTCCATTGACGAAAAAACAATAATAGTTAATAATATCAAAATATCGAACGTTTCCTGCCTGCCCAAATTCTTTGATCCGGTGGAAGGCGAGAACTGTTCTTTAGCTTATGATATAGACAAAAACGCGGATGTAACTATAAAAATATATAGATGTGAACTGGAAATTGGTAACCCGCAATCTTTTTCCATGCGCCCTATATCAAAAACTCTCTCGGCAACACCAGTCTTATCAATGCCGCACGCTCCGGAAACTCATATCTTCACTTGGGACGGCCGGGATGATCTTGGGGGAATATTGCCTGATGGAGTTTACACATATACTATTGAGGCGGAAAATATGGAAGGCCGTACAGGCTGGTTCGATCCCGAATATGTACAGGATATAGTTACCATACAAAATACATCTGTCAGCGATAGTTTCAATCCTTTCATGAATAACTACTGTGAGGTAACTTATGACCTGGTCGAGCCGGCATGGGTTAATTTATCTATCAGCAGGGCGGGGTGGATCATGCGTTATTTGGTTAATTTCAACGCGCGGCCTAAGTACGATAATGTGGAACTTTGGGATGGACGGGATAGTAACGGTGATATTGTTGCGGGGGGGTCTTTTGCGATACGCGCGTTTACACAGAAATTACCTGAAAATTCGGTCGTCATAAGAAAGACCGATCTTGAAATTACTTCTTTGAAGGCTAACGCTTATCTGATCCGGCCCATGTACAGCGAGGTCAGCACCATAAGTTACAGCATATCAAAAGATTCATATGTAACGATCAAGATATATGACCCTAACGGTAATTATTTTTGTACTTTGCAGGAAGACACAGAGTTGCGTCCGGACGGCCCTTATGATATAGAATGGCATGGACGAAATGATAACGATGATTACGTCTATATGGAAGGTGATTACAGGGTAGAGGTAGCAATAAGGGATGATGAGGACAATACATCCGTAAGAAACGGGGCCATTGTGGTGTATAAATGAAAACAGTTAAGTTTACCAGTTTGCTTTGCTTGGGTTTAGTATTTACGCTTACCGCGTCAAGTAACGCTATATGCGAAGAGGACAAGGAATATCTGATTTACAGCTCTTTAAGAGGCGGCTTTTGGCAAATATGTGTCATGGATATGCGTAGTAAAGAGGAGAAGTTTATCACACGGTCAGGGTCTGACAAGAGATATCCGATCTGGCTTGATGAGGAAAGAAAGATCATGTATAGAACGAATAATGCCGAAATGTTCATCCTTGACCTTAAAGACGGCACAGAAACAAGGGTGTTGTCCAAGTTCGGGGTTATCACTGATCCCGCATGGTCAAAAGCCGGTCAAAAACTCGCTTTTACCCGGTATGAAGGGCATATGAAAGATGAAAGCGAGATCTGGACAGTGAACCTGGACGGAAGTTCACAAAAGGTTTTAACGAATGAAAAAGGCCTTCAATATAACCCGGCCTGGTCACCTGATGGAAAGAGGATAGTGTATACTTCCGGGAAAGGGCTGGATATTCATGAGCTCTTTGTCATGAATGGGGATGGTTCGGATAAGAGTCAATTGACCCGGAACGATAATAAATTTGATATACTCCCGGTTTTTTCTCCCGATGGCAGTTTGATAGCGTTTTCTTCCAATAGAAGCGGGGCCTTTGACATTTGGCTGATGGATAGAGACGGGGGAAATCCAAAGAATCTGACGAATGACGAATATTTTAACACTAAACCATCTTTCTCTGCTGATGGGGAAAATATAATATTCACTTCCTACAGGTACGGGAATTTCGCAGTATGGACCATGAACATATATGGCAGCACAGCTAAAAGGCTTACGAAAAAGAAAAGCAACTGCCGTGATGGTATATTGGTGAGGATGTAATTGTATGAAGCGTATACATAGTAAGAAAAAGTTTATAGTTATCGCGCTATTGATCCAATGCGCGCTATTCGTTTCTTTATGCCAAACGAGTGTATCTGCTCAAGATCAAGATATAGGCGCGAGGCTTAGCGTGCTGAATGTTTCGGTCGACAGAAAGGCCTTTTATCCGGATAAAGGTGAGAAAGTGAAAGTTAAGTTCAGGATCTCAAAGAGGGCGTTAGTTTCATTATTGCTGTATGATGAAGGAGATATGTTAACGAGAAGCGTTTCAGATGTGTTATGCGCTGAAAAGGGATATCACGAAATCTCATGGGACGGAAAAGATAACGCGGGTCGTGTAGTAAGTCCCGGCGCTTATATATATGTGATATCCGCTGTTTGCGGTGAAGAGGGTGAGAAATTCATATACGATATGGCTGATGAAACCGGTGGTATAGAACTTATGCTGAGGGATATTGAGATGGATAGACAGGAACGATCGATCCGGTATATCATGCCTAAGGCAGGCAGGGTAAGGATCAGGACCGGTATAAAAGAAGGCGGGCCCATGCTTCGGACATTAATTGACTGGGATTTGCGTGAAGCGGGCAGGCATGAAGTTACATGGGACGGATTTGACGCTTCAGGCACGATAAACTCATGGGAAGATCCATTATTATACATTAATTTATCAGCGTATTCACTGCCTGAGAACTGTGTTATTGTCCGAGGTAAGAAAAAGCAGGAAGATGTTGCCAAAGAAGCGGGATCAACCGGGATAAAAAGGAAAAAAAGGAAATCGATGTCAGAGAAGCACAGACATTTTTATCATGACAGAAAGTCCTGTCATGAGCCGCGATTTTCTTTTGAGATCCTGGGCGCGGAAGATTACGTCAATGGTATTGCGGTAGTTACGGATGAGGTTTCCATACGCATAAACATTGATGAACGGGATCTTCCGGCGTTAATAAATTCAAGATTTGAGATAATATTTTTTATTGATAATGTGTTTCTTTTTGAGGAAGAGGAGGGGACATCGCCTTTCACATATAGGTTCAATACAGAAGGTCTGAATCACGGTGAACATGTCCTCACACTGAATGTGGCAAGTTACGATGATCATATAGGTTCGGTCTCGAAAAAGGTATTTGTGCGAAAAGAGAGTGAAACAATAGCTGATCAAGGAGAATAGATGTATATGTTGTTCAGGAAAGCCAAAGCCCTGATAATTTTGTTATGTCTGGTGTTTTCTCTCCAGACCATTGGCCAGGATGCGGCATTTGCCCATTGCCCAGGCCATTCAGGCCAGAATGTCGGTGACGGCGATTCGGATCATCAACCCGATGATGGTGACGGAGAACCATCTCCGAATCCTAACGGCAAGGATGATGGCAACGTGGATCCAGTGTACCTTTATACAGGTGAATTCTATACCAGAAATCAGGACGTGTTCATACCCGGCCGTGAAATGAATGTCGAGATAGTCCGTTTATATCGCAGTCAGACAGAATATAACGGAAGGTTAGGGTATGGGTGGTCCATGAATTATAATATCCAACTGAAACGGTTGGCCAATAATAATATTCTGATATTAGACGGTGATGGAAAGAGGTATGAATATGCTTATGATGCCGATAACGATGAATATGTCGGGCCTTCGGCCACTTATATGGAATTGATCAGGAATCCTGACGGGACATATTCATGGATTTCCAGGCATAAACAGGTTTTTACGTTCGATATTGACGGTAAGCTGTTAAATATAACATCGCGTAACGGCAATCAGATCTCGTTTACGTATGATCCGGCCGGAAGGATTCCTTTGATCGGCAGATCAGAGTATTTTGTTACAATCGATGAGGGAGTTATTGCCTATGATTTCAAACTGACGGAGATCAGTGATACTTTGGGGCGTACGATCACTTTGAATTATGACGCCAAAGGCAGGCTTGAGACTATAGAGGATTTTACCGGGCGTACATGGAGGTACGGATATGATGAAAATAATGATCTGGTAACTTATACTCAACCTATTTGTGAGGATTACCCGGAAGGACTTGTTACTCATTATTCTTATGACGATAAGCATAATCTGGAAATGGTCACAGATCCCAAAGGGCAGGTTTATTTAACGAACCACTATGATGAAAATGACCGGGTAGATTGGCAGATATATGGTACGGGAACCGCCTATTTTTCATATGATCCGGAGAATAAAAAGACCACAGTTACTGACCGGAAAGGTTTTGCCGAAACATGGACATTTGATGATGACGGTAATCCTCTGCAAAAAGAAATATTCACTAGCGGCTTACGGCCGGATGATCCTGAGAAGTATGTCATTGCCTATGAATACAATCCTCAAAGGGAAGTCACGAAGATCATCTATCCCAGAGGGAACTGGGTCAAATATTCGTATGATAGTATCGGTAATCTGACCAAGGTTAGAAAGAAGAAAATAGGCGCGCCCGATACTATTGATCCGGAGAATGATATAACTGCCACTTTGACGTATGAGCCAAGGTATAATTATATAAAGACCCTGGAAAATTCGCTTGGGAATGTTATTACCTATATTTATGATTATGAGCTGGATCCTGAGGATCCCGATCACGCTCAATTAGGAAATTTAGTTAAGATAACATTTCCCGAGGTTGACGGTGTGACAGCCGAAAGAAGATATTCATATAACGCATACGGCCAGGTGGATGAGATAAAGAATTTTGACAATATAGTCACCAAATTCGTTTATTATGATAGCGGCCCCCAGCAAGGCTATCTATGGAAAATAATTTCTGACTTTGGTGATCCGGACTCGCATTTCAATTATGTCAAAGAGTTTACTTATGACAATGTCGGCAACGTGAAGACAATTAAGAATGCCAGGGGGAATGCCTGGACATATGATTATACACCGCATAATAGGCTGAAGCAGGCCTCTTTACCCGCGCCATTTGAATATGTAACCAAGTACAAATATGATCAAAATGGTAATCTGAAGAAAATCGAGATCCAGGCTGATGAAGCTGCAACAGAATGGCAGTCTTATGAGTATACTTACGATATTTTGGATAATCTTAAAACCGTGACGGACGATCTAGGAAACAGTACAACGTATGATTATGATGAGAATAATAATCTGATCAAATTGACGGATGCCGAAAATAATATTACAGATTATCTCTATGATGAAAGGAATTATTTATGGAAAGTTATTCAGCATAATGAGGGGCATGACATTTTGACTGAGTATAAGTATGACAATAACGGCAATTTAAAAGAAATAAAAGATACGGATTCGAATATAACTAGCTACGAATATGATGACTTTGACAGGATAGAAAAGACGATATATCCGGATAACAGTTATGAAGAATATCGCTTTGACAGATCCGGCAATTTTAAAGAGCTAATCACTCGAAAGAAGGACCTGATCTCCTATGAGTATGATGAGCATGAAAGATTAAAGCAAAAAACCACACCTGAGGATACCATCATTTATAGGTATAATCCATTAGGTTTGTTGAAGACCGTTACAGATGAAAATGGGACGATAGCCTACGACTATGATAATTTAAATAGAGTGGAATCCATCATATATCCGGATGGGAATGTGGTTTCATACAAGTATAATCCATTGGATCTGAGAGATAGGATGACTTATCCCGATGGTTCGTTTGTTAGGTATGAGTATGATGAGATCGATAGGTTGAACTATATAGAGGATGATGCCGGCGTGAAGATCGCCATTTATGATTATGACGCATTATCCAGGAGAGATTTGGTCTCTCTGTCTAATGGAACATCTATAGGTTATGAGTATGATGTAATAGGCCGCTTAGAAGACATTACCAACAATTTGGCTGGGGATGCTATCAATTATCACTACACCTATGACAATGTTTGGAACAGGAAGACCAAATCGGTCAATGGGGATACATATGTGTATGGTTATGATGACCTTTACCAGCTGAAGACCAAAACATGCCCGGATCAATCTATTACAACGTATAATTATGATGATTTGGGCAATCGAACGAGTGTTGTTAATGTAGATACTCAAACATATGTGCCCAACGATCTCAATCAATATGATACAGTGGACGGAGTTGTACATAGATACGACGCAAATGGAAATCTGACGAGTAAAGGGGGTGATATAGATTTCGATCCGAGAGCGGACCATGATAACAGCGGCGTTATCGATCATATAGATTATCTGACAATGAAGTTTAATATGGGCAGGTCAGGCGAGCCGGGCACAATTCCCGGGGACGCGGATAATGACGGAGATGTTGACGGCGATGACTTTCGTGTGTTGGAAGCGTCATTCGGAAAGACACGGCCCGAGGCTGTGTACGAGTATGACAGTCAAAACCGGCTGGTGAGCGCTAATGGAAATGCGTCCTATGCCTACGACGCTTTTGGTAGGCGCGTTTCGAAAACCGTTGATGGCAATACGACAACCTATCTCTACGACGGCGACGAGGTCATAGCCGAGTATGACGGTGACGGCGCGCTCCTCCGCAAGTACGTCTACGGCCCCGGGATAGACGAGCCTGTGCTGATGGAAGCGTCCGGGTCGCACGAAGGGCGACCCGAAACGACCAGGTCGCAAGAATGGCGACCTGGTCGGTATGACAGTGCTGTCGATACTGGCGCTACACCACAGCGCTACTATTACCACTTCGATGGCCTTGGAAGCGTAGCGGCAATATCGAACGCGGCAGGTGAGGTAATTGAGACGTACGAATACGATGTGTACGGTGATACTGTTATACGAGATACAGTTCACGTTTCACACGATACGAGCATTGTTGGTAATCCATACGGTTTTACCGGCAGGCGGCTCGATCCAGAGACTGGCCTCTACTATTATCGGGCAAGATATTACGATGCAAAGATGGGCCGGTTCTTATCCGTTGATCCATTGGGTATTGACGACGAAAACGCATACGCATACTGTGGCAACGATCCGGTCAACTGGATCGATCCTTTAGGACTGGATTATATTCCAAAAGGGATTATTTATGAACCTTTTGTTACTTGCGGGCCAAATTTTAATGTGGACATAACCAATATCCGTCCGAAACCGTATGATACACAGGTAGATTTGGACAATTTGCCTGTGCCGGAGCCAGAAACATACCCTGATCAGGGCGGAGATAACCCAACCGGCAGAAAACCCAAGGAAGGGCCGGTACCCGGTGAAAACGGGCAGGGTACGGATAAAGGCAGCGACTGCGGGCCGTTAGAAGGCGGTATCCCGAACGCGAATTTGAATGAAAATACTACTGATGGAGCTAAGGACAGCGGTACGAGTGAGGGGGATTCAGATGATGGGGACGGGGATGAGAAGGATAAGGGGGAAAAAGAGAAGAAAGGAAAAGATAAAGGAGACAGAGGAGAGAGAAATCCAAAACAGGATAAGAAATTAACAAGAGGAGATATCGAAAAATTGAAAAATAATGGTATAGATCCTGAGGAATTAAAGGGTGGCAAAAGCACTGGAAAAACGGATTTATATAAAGACAGAAGTGGCAATATTTATGTGAAGCCTAAAGGTGGTGGGGGAGAAGGCGATCCCACAGGCATTAATTTAAGGAACTTATGAAAAAAAAGGATACAATAGTGGCAAAGAAATATTTAAAAAGAATCAGTAAGAGAAAGCTAGAGTTTGAGATAAAAGTTAGATTGGGTATACATGATTTTGAATGTTCTCCGAAAAAGATAACAAAGATATTGGGTATAATGCCATCAAAAACGTGGAAAAAAGGAGATATCATATCAAACACAATAAGAAAACATGGATCAAATGGGTGGCTGTATTTTTCTCCATGCGATTATTATAGGGATAGTATAGATAAGCAGGTCGATATTTTATTGGATATTATATATCCGAAAAAAAAGAACTTTTTAAGTTTGCCAGAATCGTGTTTCATAGAATTATCATGCGTTGTCTATTCTTATAAAGAAAGACCAATAATTTGTTTCTCTGCAGAACAAGTCAGGAAACTTGCTGAAATAGGCGCATGTATAGATGTTGATTCTTATGATTTATCTAAGTAAAGGTGTAATATGAAAAAAACCATTAATGATTATAATTATCCGGCTAATATTGTTAAATTGCTCGAACCGATAGTAAATTCAATTGAACAGGATAGGCCAAGGCTAGCTGAGCAGAAAATGGCAAAATTAGCTATTGAG
>Ga0272441_10003100_pt1 | contig 32343 bp, 30 predicted proteins | sample SSMProp6N_FD_193582 | JGI IMG/M metagenome (GOLD analysis project Ga0272441, IMG submission 193582) | Marine sediment archaeal communities from Little Sippewissett salt marsh, Falmouth, MA, United States - SSM-Prop-6N | ecosystem: Environmental > Aquatic > Marine > Wetlands > Sediment ... | reverse complement strand
GTGCGCCTGCGCGCGGCCGCTTGGCCCGTTTTGCCTACGGGGCGGCCCTGGACATAGGGGGCGCCTCGGCCATGGCCGGGGTGGGGTACTTGCTCGAACGGCTCATCGCGCATTTACCCAGTCCGCTGGATGCTGCTGCCGAGGCCGGGGTGCTGAAGCTGGTCTTTACCCTGCGCGGATTGGGGGACGCTGCCGAGGAGGTCCAGGCAGCTTTGGATGCGGATGATCTGCCTGAGGCCCGCCGGTTGGTTTCCTGGCATCTGGTCAGCCGTGATACGACAACGTTGAGTGCGTCTAAAGTAGCGGCTGCAACGGTGGAATCTGTGGCAGAGAATACCTCCGATGGGGTGGTCGCTCCGCTTTTTTACTACCATTTGGGCGGACTGCCGGCGGCCTTCGCATATCGCTTTCTCAATACGGCTGACTCGATGCTGGGCTACCATGACCCGGTTCACGAGTGGTTGGGGAAAGCGCCGGCCCGGCTTGACGACTTGGTGAACCTGGTGCCGGCACGGTTGTCGGCGCTTTTTATCGCTTTGGCGTCTCCCCTGTCCGGGACAGATGGGCAGCGCGCCTGGCGAATTTGGCAGCGGGACAAAGGGGTTACCTCCAGTCCCAATGCCGGGCACCCGATGAGTGCGATGGCGGGGGCGCTGGACGTGGAGCTGGAAAAGATAGGGCATTATCGCCTGGGAGCGGGGCAGAAGGCACCTCAAGCTGAGGATATTGGCAAGTCGGTGCGCCTGACGCGTTTTGCTGTCGCATTGGGAGCCGGTGTGGCGCTTGGATTGCCCTTGCTTGTGCATCTGTCGCGACGGAGGGATGCGTGATGGCTGCAATTCCTAAAAAATCTGATTCCCGGCAGGGCATTTCGCCGCGGCCTGAGGTGCTGGCGATGCCGCCCTCGCACCATGGGGCTTTTGATTACCTGGAGCTGGAACAGTTGGCGCTGGACGCGGGTGAGATTTTGGATTTCAGCGTGAACAGCAATCCTTATGGCCCTTCTCCGAAAGTTTCTGCGGCCTTGCAGCAGGTTCCGCTGTATCTCTATCCTGATCGTGAGGTGCTGGCCTTGCGGCGCGCGCTGTCCGAACATCTGTCGGCTGCGTTGGAGCAGATTGAGGTCGGGAACGGCACGGCTGAGCTGATTTGGCTGGTGGCACTGACGTTTATGCGTCCTGGCGAGCGTGTCCTGATTATCGGTCCGACGTTTGGGGAGTATGCCCGTGCCGCGGCGTTGATGGGGGCGTCTGTGCAGATAGCCTTCACGCGCCCGGAGGAAGATTTCCGTGTGGATCCGGATGCAGTCCTTCGAAGCTTGGAAGCGGAGCAACCCCAGGTGGTGTTTATCTGCAACCCCAATAATCCGACCGGCGCCTTCACGCCCCCGGATGTGATCGGCAGGTGGGCCAGCTTGTATCCGGGCACGCTTTTTGTCGTGGATGAAGCTTACCTGAATTTTGTAGAGGATGCCGGTTCCACGTTTGACCTGGGCCTGGAAAATATTTTGGTGCTGCGTTCGATGACAAAGGATTACGCACTGGCTGGACTGCGCCTGGGGTATGCCTTGGGAGCGCGTCCGGTGATCGATGTATTGGCACGCGCGCGTCCCCCATGGAGCGTCAATGCGATGGCACAGGCTGCTGGGCTCGCTGCGCTTAACGACCCGGCGCATTTTCAGGTTTCTTTGTCGCGGTTGCGGCAGACCAAACCGGCGTTGCTTGCCGGGCTGCGGGACCTGGGATTGCAGCCTTTCCCGTCTGCCACCCAGTTCTTCGTGACCGATGTCCGGGATGGCAAAGCTTTCCGCAGCGCGATGCTCGAGCGCAGGATTTTGGTGCGGGATTGTGCTTCTTTTGGGCTGCCTGCCTATGTGCGCATCGCGACGCGCCTCCCGGAGGAGAATGCCCGCTTGTTGGATGCTATTCGTCTAATCCGTAATGCGCCATTTGTAAGCTAGAGGAATGGGGTTGCGGCTTTAGCTGGGGAAGTAATTGTCGTGCGGGCCTCAGTGTTTTTTAGACAGGATTGACAAGGTCTTTTTGTATGGGGCTAGTATCTCAACCGTGCCCTAGGTGGGGGATCGCGCTTTTTGGATCGTGGGGAGTCCCCAGATAAGTCTGGGATTCCTCTCTCGCTTATCCAGATGCGGCTCTGGACTGTGTGTCAGTTTGACACTTCTTAAAAAATGGTTATATTAGAGTTTAGTTCTCTAACAAATGAATGCTGTGCCATTAGCTAAGTTCCCATACCCCCGGATGGGTGGGTTTAAGGAGAAGCCGGTGTGAGTCCGGCGCTGTCGCGCAACTGTAACCTGTGTCATGCAGGAAGCCAGGACGACCGCTTAGCTTGTGGTTTACCACTTTCTCGCGTAAAGAAAGGGAACCTGATGGGCTATTTGTTTTTTTGGACTTTTTAAGATCCCTTGCTTTGTAAGCGGGGGATCTTTTTTTTGTATTATAAGAAGGAGAGGTAAGAGGTATGGAACGCACTATTTTGGTGGTGGGGCACGGCAGCCGCGTGCCTGAGGCCGTTGAAGAGTTTCGCAAATTTGTCGGCGCGCTTGCCCGGCGCTTTGATGTCCCCGTTGATCATTGTTTCCTGGAGCTAGTCGAGCCGGATATGGCAACGGGTCTCTCTGAGGCTGTACAGCGTGTTGGCAAGGGTGGAGAGGTTGACGTCCTACCGCTCTTTTTGGGGTCGGGCGGGCACCAGAAGAACGATGTGGCGGCCTCAATACAGTGGGCGCGCGATACATTCCCTGATGTCACCTTCCGGTATGCGGTACCTCTTGGGCCTCACGCGAAGTTGATTGAGCTGCTTGACCGGCGCGTGGATGCTGCGTTGGATGGGGCAGAGGCACGGTTCCTTCCTGAAGCGACGCGTGTGTTGGTTATCGGGCGGGGCAGCAGCGACCCTGATAGCTGTGGGGAAGTTGCCAGAAGTGCCTACCTTTTGTTTCACAAGCGCCCTTATCTTTCCGTCGAGTACGCTTTTCAGGCTGTAGCAAGCCCTGATATGGAAGAAGGCATACGCCGTTGTCATGCTCTGGGGGCTAAGCAAATCGTGGTTGCTCCTTACATTCTGTTCACCGGGAAAGTCATCGAGGACATCCACAGGGTCACTCAGTTGGCAGGCGAGAAAGTTGGCTTGCCTGTCCTGATGGCTGATTATTTTGGGGCGCATCCTCTGTTGATTGATGTCGCGGAACAGCGCCTTCGGGAAGCGATGGAAGGTACGATTAGCATGAGTTGCGACGTTTGCAGATATCGCCATCCGATGGCGGGGCATGAGCACGAGGTGGGCTTGCCACAGGCCACACACCACCTTCACGGCGGTGAGCATCATCATCACCATCACCATGATGTGCCTGCTGAACATGATCACGAGTAGGGAGGGATGGCGTCTTGACTAATAAGTCTGTTGAAGGTGGGAAAGTCTATTTTATAGGGGCCGGTCCTGGTGACCCTGAGCTCTTGACTTTGAAGGCGCAGCGCTTGATCGCTGCTGCTGACATCATTATTTATGCAGGCTCTCTGGTTAACCCGGATGTTCTGAGCCATGCGCGCGCTGAGGCTGAGATTTACAACAGCGCCAGTTTGAACCTGGCTGAGCAGGTCGCGTTGATGAAGGCTGCGACGGAGAACGGGCAGGTGGTGGTGCGGCTGCACACAGGGGATCCGACGATTTACGGGGCGATCACCGAGCAAATGCGCCATCTTCGGGCGGCTGGTATTCCCTACGCTATGGTCCCCGGTGTCAGTTCTGCTTTTGCTGCTACGGCTGCGCTTGGTGTTGAGCTGACCGTTCCTGAGGAGACACAGACGATTATCTTTACCCGCATGGCGGGGCGCACGCCGGTCCCTGAGCGGGAGTCCCTGCGTGATTTAGCCGCGCATCGTTCCAGTTTGGTGATTTTTCTGAGTGTGGGGATGGTTTCCGGGGTTGTGAAGGAATTATTGGCTGCTGGGTATGGTGCGGATACGCCTGTTGCCGTGGTCTATCGCGCGAGCTGGCCTGACCAGCTTGTGATCCGTGGTACACTGGATGACATTGAAGCTAAGACTGCGGCGGCACAGATCACGCACCAGGCATTGATTGTCGTGAGCCCGGCGCTCAATGAAGACATTATGGAGACCCTTAAGGATTCCCATCTTTACGGTGCTGCGATGGCACTGCCTGAACGCCAGGACACCACGGCCATTGTCACATTGACGAAGCTTGGGCTTGAGACGGGCCAGAAGCTGCGAGCTCTGTTGCCCGGGTCTGTGCTGTATGCTCCGAAGCGTTTTGTTGGACAGGATGCAGACTTGGCAGAAGATGTGGTTCCTTTTTCGATTTCGGTGCGGCAGGTCTTGCAGGCGGCCTTTCATGAACACACGGCGCTCATCTGTATTATGGCCAGCGGGATCGTGGTGAGAGATTTGGCCCCTGTCCTGCGCAACAAGCATACGGACCCGGCTGTTGTGGTGATGGATCCTTTGGGGCAGCATGCGATCAGTTTGCTCAGCGGTCACAAAGGGGGCGGTAACCAACTGGCGCGCGATGTGGCAGCATTGCTTGGCGGAACCGCGGTCTTGACCACTGCGAGTGATGTGCAGGCGCTGCCTGCCCTTGATCTGCTGGGCAAAGATGCCGGTTGGGCACTTCAGCGGCAGGGCCATCTGACTCGTGCTATTGCGTCGCTGGTCAACGGTGAATCCGTGGGTGTCTTTCAAGAGGCCGGTGATGAAGGGTGGTGGCCGTCTCCATGCCCTGAGAATCTGATGCGTTATGAAAGCCTGCAGGCTTTGGCGGAAGCGAAACCCGCTGCAGCGCTTTTGATTACGTTTAGACAAGTACCGGAGCGCTTTGTCGCGAGCATCCCTGAGACTGTGGTTTACCGACCGCGGTGTCTCAGCGTTGGTGTTGGCTGCAATCGCGGCACGCCGGCGCAGGAGATCGTGGAAGCTGTGCGCACAGTTTTCTCCGAGGCGGGGCTGGATCTGGCGAGCCTTGCCTGCGTGGCGACCATTGAGGACAAGGCGGATGAGGCCGGCCTGCTGCAGGCGTGTGAGGCGCAGGGCTGGCCGCTGAAGATTTTCAGCCGCGAGCAGATTGCCGCTGTGGAGGATATCCCCAATCCTTCCACTTGGGCGCAGCAGGCCCTGGGCGTCTTTGGTGTTTCGGAACCGGCAGCTTTGCTGGCATCTGGTGCCAGCTCGCTGCTGCTTGAGAAGCGCAAGTTCCCCAATGTCACCGTTGCGGTTGCACTGATGGCTGACTGCGAGGTCGCGAAGTGAGCGGCGCAATTTGGGTCGTGGGGATCGGCCCCGGTTCGCTTGACTATATGACGCCAGCAGCCCGTCAAGTTATCGAAACAGCCGACGTTATTCTGGGCTATAAGACTTATCTGCGCTTGATCGAATCGCTGGTGCCTAAAACGCCGCGTGAGGCCAGCGGCATGCGCAAAGAGGTCGAGCGCGTCGGGCGCGCGGTTGACCTGGCTAAGGAAGGTAAGCGTGTGGCGGTGATTTCCAGTGGGGATGCGGGCATCTATGGGATGGCGGGGCTGGTCTATGAGGTCCTGCGCCAGCGTGATGAGTCCGAGATTGCTGTGCAGGTTATCCCCGGTATCTCCGCGTTGAACGCGGCGGCCTCGCTTTTGGGCGCGCCGCTGATGACAGATTTTGCGGTTGTGAGCTTGAGCGATCAACTGGTTCCCCTGGATGAGATTTTGTCCCGTCTGACGGCTGCCGCACAGGCTGATTTTGTGCTCTGTCTCTATAATCCTAAGGGGATGCGCCGCACGTTGCCGTTCGAGCGCTGTTGTGAGATTTTGCTGCAGCAGCGTGCCCCGGATACCCCTGTGGGTATTGTGCGCGCGGCCTATCGCGATGGACAGCGTGTGGAGATTGTGACGCTTGCCGAACTGCCTGGGGCAGACGTGGATATGCTGACGATCGTCCTTGTTGGAAACAGCCGCACGGCTGTGCATCGCGGCAAGCTGGTCACAGCACGGGGCTACGCGGATAAATATAAACTGGATGGGGCCGGTTAGCACTGCGATGCAGGATATTACCGTAGCGGGTGTTAACTTCCAGACGACCTTTGGGCGCGTGGACCGCAATCTTGACCGGATTGCTGATTGGGCAATGCGCCTGGCGCAGCAGGGTGTGAATCTTGCCTGTTTCCCTGAGCTGTGTGTCTGCGGATACAGCCATACCCCTGCCATCCGTGGTTTGGCGCAGCCGGTTCCTGGGCCGGCGACCGAGCGTTTGGTCGAGATCGCCGCACAGGCAGGGATAATTTTGTCCGTTGGCTTGGCGGAGCTTGACCCTCATGGACAGCGGTTTATCACACAGCTCGTGGTGACGCCGGATGGGATTGCGGGTCACTATCGCAAGACCCATTTGGGGCCGTTGGAGCAGGGTGTCTATGTGCCCGGTCATGCTATTGATGTTTCTGAGCTCGGTCATTGCACGGTGGGTATGCAGCTCTGTTATGATTCGCATTTCCCGGAGATCTCCACACTGCAGGCGCTTGCTGGCGCTGAGCTGCTATTGGTTTCCTTTGCGACACCGCGCGATGCCCCGGTATCGTTGAAGGCGCGTTTGCTGCGCTACCTGACGGCGCGGGCCTATGATAACGGCTGCTATGTTGTCTCCTGCAATCTCGCGGGGGACGATGGGGCCGGGCAGGCTTTTCCGGGTGTTGCTTTGGTGATCGGACCGAAGGGAGAGCTGTTAGCAGAGTCTGTCGGATGGCAGGAGGGGGCTGTGATTGCAACCCTGGATGGGTGTGCGATTGAGCGTATTCGCCAGACAAAGATGGGCCATTTTTTGGGACACAGGCGCCCCGACTTATACGGGGCTTTAGCGGATGCATAACGCTTTATTGTGAGAGGAGTAAGAGGATCGATGCTTCCCCATGAAATTGAGAGTGAAAGTTTTCGAATTATTCGTTCTGAGTTGGGCCCGCACCCTTTTTCCGAGGATGCGTTAACGATTGCAGTGCGCGTCATCCATGCCACGGCTGACTTCGATTTCCGCGATACGTTGCGGTTTAGTCCCGGGGCTGTTGAGGCGGGTATAGCGGCGCTGCGCGATGGGTGTTCTGTGGTCACAGATGTGCGGATGGTCCAGGTTGGTATCTCCGTGGTGTGTCTTGCTGACTTTGGCGGAAAGGTCATCTGTGATATCAGAAATCCTGAGGTGATCGACGATGCAAAAGTATTGGGCGTCACCCGCGCGACTCTGGCGATGCGGCGCAATGCGCCCTTGATCGATCAGGGCATTGTCGCGATTGGCAACGCGCCCACCGCGCTTTTTGAAGTTATCCGCTTGGTCCGTGAGGAAGGGGTTCGCCCGGCTCTTATTGTGGGGGTCCCTGTCGGATTTGTCAATGCGGTGGAGTCTAAGGATGCGCTGCTTGCCTTGGATGTGCCTTATATCACGGCTATAGGTCGTAAGGGCGGGTCGACGGTGGCTGCAGCTACAATCAATGCCCTGTTGCGTCTCGCAGCCGCCCGTGATGTATGAGCGAGTTGATGGGAAACCGCGCGCGTAAGAGCCGCTCGGATGCAACCTGGCGCAGGTCCGATCTGCGCGAAGGGTATACGACCAGTGCTTGTGCAGCAGCCTCGGCTGCTGCGGCCGCGCGTGTTTTGCAGTCAGGCGAACCAGTTTCTGAGATCGTTATTGATTTACCCGGGAAGAAAGCCGTTTCATTTTCCTTGACGTGTTGTGAGCTCGAACGCGGACAGGTGCAGTGTGGGACGATTAAAGATGCCGGGGATGATCCCGATGTCACAGATGGTGCTGAGATACGTGCTGCCGTGGCGTGGCAGGATGCCCCCGGGGTTTTCATAACGGGTGGGGAGGGTGTGGGTGTGGTTACCCTGCCCGGATTACCTGTCCCGGTTGGCGAACCGGCGATCAATCCGGGGTCCCGCCGTATTATCACACAAGCTGTCTGGGCGGTGCTGGGTGATCTCCTCGAAGAACGCGGTGTACGTGTGACGATCAGCGTTGTGGATGGCGAGAAGATCGCTCAGGAGACGCTGAATCCGCAGTTGGGCATTGTGGGGGGATCTCCATATTGGGGACGACCGGTGTGGTGAAGCCCTTTTCGCAGTCCGCATACCGCGCGAGCATCTATTTTGAGCTGCGCGTCGCAGCGCACAACGGTGTGGAGCGGGCGATCTTGTCCACAGGCAGCCGCAGTGAGGCGTATGCACGCCTGCGTTATCCAGAGCAGGGTGACTTGGGCTGCGTGCAGGTCGGGGATCACATCGGGCACGGGCTCAGGCAGGCGCAGCGCCTGAATTTTCCAAGCGTGGTTGTCTCGACGATGGTTGGAAAAGCATCCAAACTTGCCCAGGGACGCATGCAGACGCACGTGAGCGAGGGGTACGTTGATTTTGATTTTCTGGCCGATCTGGTGCAGGATCTGGGTGCTGCTGAGGTTGTGGTTTCGCGTATTCATTCCGCAAATACGGCCAGGCACGTTCAGATGATCCTGCGTGAGGCTGGCATTGCCGGCCTGGAGCCGCGCCTGGCCCAGATGGCGGCGGAGGCTGCTTTTGAATTTGTGGATGGGGCTTTTACTATGGAGGTCCTGTTGTACGATATCGGCGGCGAGCTTTTGGGCGTGGGGCGTGTGGAGAGAGACGCATGAGTTATCCTGTACTGGTTGTGGGCGTGGGGGCTGAGGGGCCTGGTGGCTTGTTGCCTGACCTTCGGGAACGTATTGCGCAGGCGGATCAGCTTTGGGGGAGCGCGCGTCTCCTTGCGCATTGGATGCCATACGCCGGGGAGAAAGTAATTTTAGATGCGCATCTCACCGAGGTTCTGCCAAGACTTAGCGATCGCGGTGAGGCCCGTGTCGTGGTGCTGGGGTCCGGCGACCCTGGATTTTATGGCATTGCTGCGACGCTGCTGCGTTACCTCCCGCCTGAGGAGTTGGAGATCATCCCGCATCTCACCTCGCTGCAGTTGGCATTTGCACGTGTGGGGATCAATTGGAGCGATGCGGTCTTCACAAGTGCGCACGCGCGGCCATTGGCGGAAGTGGTTGGCTGGGCCAAGCACGCGGGGAAATTGGGAATTTTGACTGACCGACAGCATACCCCCGGTGTGATCGCGCGCACGCTGCTGGAGGCCGGGCTTCAGGATTGCCGTGCAATTGTGGCCGAGAACCTGGGGCTTCCGGATGAGCGTCTCACGGATACGCGCCTTGTGGACTTGCCGGACAAGACCTTTGGTCCCTTGAATGTGCTTTTGGTGGTTCGGGATGCTTCGTGGCAGCCCCCTGCGGTTTTGACTGTGCGACCTGATGCGGCGTATGCGCACCGGCGGGGATTGATCACCAAGGCTGATGTGCGGGCGTTGAGTTTGGCGCATTTGCTGTTATCTGAAACGGCGACGGTCTGGGATATTGGCGCGGGCAGCGGGGCTGTGAGTATCGAGATGGCTGCGCTTGCCTGGCGCGGGCGGGTCTTTGCGGTAGAGCATGATGCGGAGAACCTAGCGTATATCCGCGAGAATCTTGGGCGCTTTGGTGTCTGCAACGTCAATGTGGTTGCCGGGCGTGCACCTGAAGCGCTGGAGGGTCTGCCAGCCCCTTCGGCTGTCTTTATCGGTGGCACCGGGGGACAGATGGACGCGATCCTTGATTGTATTGGCCGGGTTGCGCTGCCGGGGTGCCGCGTGGTGATGGCTTTGGCTACCCTGGAGAACCTGCTGGGCGCCATGGCTTCCATGAAACAGCGGGACTGGTCTCCGGACCTTACACAAGTAACTATCGCGCAGGGCAAGCCTATCGCTGGGCTCACGCGCCTTGCGCCCTTAAATCCCGTCTTTATTTTGACGGGCACTGTTGAGAAAGGTGGAAACTGACTTGAAAATTGTGACTAAACCTGTTACATTGTACGGCATTGGCGTTGGCCCTGGTGACCCTGAACTGCTTACCTTCAAGGCTGCGCGTCTCATTCAGGAGACGCCGGTGATTGCCGTGCCGGTCTCTAAACTGGATAAAGACAGCTATGCGCTTACTATTGTCTCTGAGTACTTGCGTGAGGACCATATCGTGGAGAAATTGCATTTTCCGATGGTTCGGGATATTGAGATTCGTGAAAGACACAGACAAGCGGCCGCTGATGTCATCGCGGAAAGGTTATCTGAGGGGCATGACGTCGCTTTTTTGACTGAGGGCGACCCGTTGCTGCACAGTACTTTTGGCTATCTGCTGCACCGGCTTCCGTTGGGCGTCAATGTCAAGGTCGTGCCCGGTATCAGCTCGATTATGGCTGCGGCGGCCCAGGCCAAGCTTCCCCTGGTCAATGCGGATCAGCGGCTGGCGATTATTCCGGCGACATTTGAGGATTTTGGGGAACTTCGCCGGATTTTGCTTGACTTCGACACGGTGGTGTTGATGAAGGTGCACCCGGTCCTGGATCAAGTGGTTGCACTCCTGGACGAACTGGAACTGCGGGATAAGGCTGTGTTGGTGGAGCGGGCTTCACATGCTTGGGGCCGTATTTATCATGACCTGCGCCTTTTCCGTAAGTCCAGTGTGAATTATTTCTCTCTGGTGATCGTGCACCGTGAATCTAAGTAGGAGATAAGATGGACGTTGCGATCCCGCGTTTCGTCGTTGCTGCACCTGCTAGCGGCAGTGGTAAGAGCACCATTGCCACAGGGCTGATGGCTGTGCTTTCTCAAGAGCATACGGTGCAGGGATTTAAGGTTGGGCCTGACTATATCGATCCCATGTACCACACGGCTGCTACCGGCCGCGTTTCGCAGAATCTCGATACCTGGATGCTCGCGCACGATCAGGTCAAAGCGATCTTTGCGCGCGCGGCTGCGGATGCGGATATGGCGGTCATCGAGGGCGTGATGGGACTCTTTGATGGCTATGAGGCCAAGACTGAACTGGGCAGCACCGCTGAGGTGGCGAAGCTCCTGGGGGCGCCGGTTATCCTGGTGCTGGATGTGCGCAAGATGGCCCGCAGCGCCGGCGCTATGGCGCTGGGATACCGCATGTTCGATCCTGACCTCCATGTCGCCGGGGTGATCTGTAACCGGGTCGGCAGTGAGGCGCACGCGCAGTGGGTGCGAGAGGCCGTTGAAGCGGTAGGGATCCCCGTCTTGGGATGTGTGCCGCGCGCAGACGCTTTGACGATCCCGGAGCGTCATTTGGGGCTCTACACGGCTGTGGAGAGAACTGCCGAGGTGGATGCTTTTTTACGCGACGCCAAGGATTTGATTGCGGCGCATATTGATCTCGATCGGCTGAAAGCTATTGCCGCGCAGGCTGTGCCCTTTGAGGGGCCGAGCACAGCGCCGGTTCAGCACATTGCCAAGCGCGCCCGCATTGCTGTGGCGCGGGATGAGGCTTTCTGCTTCTATTATGAGGACAACCTTGCGCTGCTGCGTGCTGCTGGCGCTGAGATTGTCTTTTTCAGCCCTCTGCATGATGCAGCCTTGCCGGAAAGAATTGCCGGCCTCTACTTTGGAGGTGGGTATCCTGAACTTTACGCCGCAGATCTTTCGCGGAACAGCGCCATGCGCGCGGCTGTTCGTGCAGCCCACGCGGCTGACCTGCCCATTTATGCGGAATGCGGCGGGCTGATGTTCTTGACGCAGAGTATCATCGATCTTGAGGGGCAGCGCCACACGATGATGGGACTGCTGCCCGGGCATTCGCGGATGCAAAAGCGCCTCACGATGGGCTATCGCCTGGTGACGGCGCAGCGTGATTCCTTGTTGTTGTCGTGCGGTGAGCAGGTTCGGGGGCACGAATTTCACTACTCGGATTGGATTGAGACACCGGAAGCGCTGCCCTATGCGTATGACATCGCGCCGCGCTGTGGGCGGGACGCGCATCCCGAGGGTTTTGTTTCAGGTAACTTGTTGGCGTCTTATGTCCACTTGCATTTCCGGACGGAGGCTTTGCTCGCGGAAAATTTCGTCGATACATGTGTGCGGTGGATGAAAAAGCATTGTTAAGTGAAAGTGAGGGATGGGGTATGGATGAAATCGTTTACCGGCCTATTGGCTTTGTCAGGTCTCCCTATAAGGTGAGCGGGGACGCGCCTTTTCAATCTGTTTTGTCTAAAGAGGCGTGTGCCACGATTGTGCTGCAGGATGAGTTTGTGGAGGGCGTCAAAGCGTTGGATCGCGTCTCGCATATTGTTGTCTTGTTTCATTTTGATCAGAGTGTGGGTTTCAAGCTGGTTACCAGGACGCCCTGGTCTGAAGAAGAGCGGGGTGTCTTTGCCACACGTTCTCCCCATCGCCCTAATGGGATCGGTCTCTCCATTGTCAAACTGCTGCGTATCGAGGGCAATGTGCTGGAGATTGAGGGTGTGGACATGTTGGACGGCACGCCGGTGCTGGATATAAAGCCTTATTCAGCCTCCTTGAACCCTGAGTCTCAAGGCGATACAGTTTCGATCAAGAAGGAATTTGGTTGAGTTAGGGTTGCTTTTATCTTAGATAGAAGTATACTTGTATCAGTTTAAATTAATAATTGTATAGGATCTGCGTAGAGGTGCTCGTGATCCCGGAAGGCACGAGCGGTAACGGCGAAACCGGTGAAAGTCCGGTTCTGTCCCGCAACTGTAATCCATCAGTGTGTATCGTTGATGGAAAGTCAGGTCGACCGCCTCTATTGGAATGCTGCATAGCCTCGCGGAGGGCGTGAGAATGGTTGTGATTATACACAGCTGTAGGAGCGTTGAATCCCCTGTCTATGACAGGGGATTTTTTTTGTCTCCTGCATAGGCTGCGGTGACCAGGATTTTGATCTTGGAATCGTCTCTGGAATCATGTTTGCTTGGGGATGTAAAATGATAAACAGTTGTGTGTAGTTTCTAAAGTCGGTCTGTTTTTACTATAAAATTTGGAGGAGCATAGAAGTGAAACATCTGAACTTTGTTTTTGCGCTGTTGTTAGTGTCGTTGTTAGTTGTTGGATGCGCTGCTCCGGAGGTGACCCCGGATGCTGTCGAGGAACCTACGGAAGAAGCTGCGGCAGAGGTCGTTAGCGAAGATCCTACCGAGGAACCTACGGAAGTGCTTGCTGAGGAAGCCGCAGATGGATATGAAGCTGTCACGATTGACAATTGCGGCGTGACCTTGGTGTATGAACAGGCCCCAGAGCACGCGGTCACGATGAACCAGGCTCCCACAGAGGTGCTGTTGGCGCTCGGTCTGGGCGATAAGATGGTGGGGACGGCTTATATTGATGATGAGATTCTGCCGGAATACGCGGATGCGTATAGCGAAATTCAGGTGCTGTCCGAGAAATATCCCGCCAAAGAGGTGCTGTTAGCTGCTGAGCCGGATTTTGTGTACGGTGGATTTGCCAGCGCGTTCAATGAGGAACGGGATCTGCACTCGCGGGACCAGTTGGCAGAGCTGGGCATCAACACTTATCTTTCCCCTATGAGCTGCGCTGATAAAGCTCTGCGTCCTTCTCCCTGGACGATGGAAGCTGTCTACGGTGAAGTACGTGATTTGGGCGCTATCTTTGGCGTTGCGGATCGGGCCGAGGCATTGATCGCCGAGATGCAGGGCGAGGTAGATGCTGTGACGGAAAAAGTCCAGGATGTCGAGGAGCCTCTGCGGGTTCTCTGGTATGACAGCGGTGATGAGGAGCCGTTTGTGGGTGCCGGCGGTGGTGCGTCGCAGGAGATCATTCGTCTAGCTGGCGGGCAGAACATCTTTGAGGATGTCGAGGGCAACTGGGCGACCGTGAGCTGGGAAGAAGTGATCGACCGAGATCCTGAAGTGATTGTCTTGATTGAGGCGGATTGGTCGACCTCTGAGGAGAAGAAGGCGCTGTTGTTAGAAAATCCTGCCTATGCTGATATTACCGCAGTGAAGGAAGGACGCTTTGTCGTGATTCCCTTCAGCTACACGACCTCTGGAATTCGCAATGCTGAGGCTGTGACCTTGATTGCTGAGGGACTTTACCCTGATTTGTTCGAGTAAGATGGGCGCTGATAAGGTTTTGGAAGTGCGGATGCCTGTGCAGGCGTCCGCACTTCCTGAGGAGCGTCTTATGGGTAAACCCTCGGTGCAGCAGGGATTTCCATTCCCACTTTTGATTTTAGCGCTGCTTGTGGCTTTGTTTGTTTCGGTGACCTTGGCGATTACTATTGGCCCGGTTGACATCCCCTTTTTTACGGTTTGGAAAATCGCACTGGATAAGGTGCTGCATATCACACTGGGAGAATGGACAAAACCCCAGGAGCAGATTGTCTGGCTGGTGCGTTTCCCGCGTGTGCTGCTGGCTATCTTTGTGGGGGGCGGATTGGCCATCGTTGGAGCCACGATGCAGGCGGTGGTACGTAATAATATGGCAGGTCCTTACGTTTTGGGTATTTCCTCGGGAGCGTCTGCAGGGGCGGCAATTGCGATTCTCTCCGGCAGCCTCTTGCCCTTTAGCCTGTATACTATCCCCATTGCAGCCTTCTTGGGGTCGCTTTGCGCATTTGCGCTGGTCTTTGTCTTGGCCCGGAGCGGTGGGCGCCTGTCGTCACGCAGATTGGTCTTATCCGGTATCGCGATTTCGTACTTATTTTCAGCAGTTACAAGTTTGCTCACTTATCTGGCTCCTGATGAAGGCCTGCGCCGGGTGACTTTCTGGATGATGGGATCTTTAAGCGGCGCGCATTGGGCGGATCTAACGCTTCCGGCGATTGCCTTATTGGTGGGCATGCTTTACCTGCTCTTGCAGGCGCGGGACCTGAATTCGCTGGTCATGGGTGAGGAAACCGCGATGACGCTGGGTGTGGACACAAACGGTTTGCGGAAGCGGCTTTTTGTCGTCACCTCTTTTTTGACCGCTATGGTTGTGGTGGTGAGCGGCTCGATTGGTTTTGTGGGGTTGATGATGCCGCATATTGTGCGGTTGTTGGTCGGTCCAGATCACCGCAGACTCCTGCCTGTTTGTATGCTCACCGGATCTATTTTCCTTATTTGGATGGATGTGGCAGCGCGTATGGTCTTGGCGCCTCAGGAAGTTCCCATTGGCGTGCTTACCTCTATCGTGGGGTCACCCTTTTTCATCTGGCTGATGAATCGCAAAAAGGGGCGTGATATCGTTTTGGGGTGATGCTGCAGCAGACTGGGGAAGGGTGTGCTGTACCCTTGGAGGGATAGATAGGTATGGAAGTTAGAGTTGATGATGTTTGTTGGGGTGTCGATGGTGGAGAGAAGATTATCCGCGGCATAGCGATGCATACTGCGCCGGGCACATTTGTGGGTGTGATTGGCCCCAACGGAAGCGGTAAATCGACGCTGTTGAGGATGATTTACAGAGTCCTGCGGCCTCAAGCTGGATTGGTGACATTGAATGGCGAGGATGTGTGGGCGCTTAAACCCCGTGAAATGGCCCAGCGCTCGGCTGTGGTATTGCAGGAGCGCCCTTCAGAATTTGATTTCAAAGTTTACGATATTGTGATGATGGGTCGTTCTCCGCACAAGAAAACATTTGATACTGAGAGCGTTGAAGACCATCGTTTGGTTTCGAACGCGCTGGCGCGCGTGGGGCTGACCGGCTACGCGGAGCGCGATTTCCAAACGCTCTCAGGCGGTGAAAAGCAGCGTGTTCTGGTCGCTCGCGCTTTGGCGCAGCAGGCGCAGCTTTTGATCCTGGATGAACCGACCAATCATCTGGACATTCGTTATCAATTTGAAGTTTTGGAGCTGGTTAAAAGTCTGGGTGTGACCACCATAGCTGCATTGCATGATCTGACATTAGCTGCGCTTTATTGCGATTGTGTTTATGTCCTTTTAGAGGGGCGTGTTATCGCTTCAGGTGTGCCGGCTGAAGTTTTGACACCCGATTTGATTTATGAGGTCTACGGGGTTCACTCAGAAGTGGTGACGCATCCCAAGACGGGGCAAGTACAAATTGCTTTTTTCCCTCATCGGTTAAGTGTGTCCAATGTAGATATCAAAGGAGAAGGTCGTGCGCGACAGTAAAAAAGATAAACAAAGTTGTTTGGCAGTTGTTTTTCTCGTGAGAAATGGATTTGCTAAGCAGACGTTGGCGCAGTTTAAGACGCTGATTTCACTTGTGCGTGCGACGAATTTATATTTGTCTGTGGAGGTTGCTTCTGTTGAACAGGGTGGACCTTCGTTGCCCGAGGCCTTGCAGTGCTGCGTGGAAGCGGGGGCGAAGCGCATTCTCATTCTGCCGCTCTTTATTCTGGGTTATGAACGTCTCAGTCCTTGGCTGCGTAAGGTGATCCTGCGCTGGCGTGCAGGTTGTAAAAGAGGAAATATCGCGGTTTTGCTGGCAGATCCTCTGGAAATGTCTCCTATGTTAGGGAACGTTGTCATTGGTGCTTTAATTGATGCTGCAGATTCCTGTGAGGATGTCGCTTGTAATGCTCCTGAGGATTGGGAGCAGGACCCGGATGATTGGTCTATTATCCCACCGCATCGTTATCATATTTTTACCTGCCAGGGACCGCGCTGCACCGCCCGTGGGGCGGGCGCGTTGTGGTCTTATCTGTCGGAGCTTTTGGAGCGCTATGATCTTTGTGAGACGCCGGGTGGCGTGCTGGTGACGCGCTGCGGGTGCCAATACCCCTGCAATTTAGGGCCTGTGATGACGGTATATCCGGATGGCGTGTGGTATTGTCGCCTTGATCGTCAAGCTATTGGGCGCATTGTGCGAGAGCATTTTCTGGATGGCAAGATTGTCGAGGCTTTTGCCCGTTATCCTGGATGATAGGATGTAGGCTGGGCTGGCTCTTATTTCTGATTTTATGCGATAAAAAACAGCGCTTTACTTTTATTGTCTTGGTTGTATAATGGTTAGGACGTTCAGATTAACAAGTGAATAGTGCTGGTAGAGGTTCCCATTGCCCCGGATGGCGTGGGAGATAACGACGAAGCCGGTGACATAGATTGGGTTTTGATTACCCTGTCTATGGAGTCCGGCGCTGCCCCGCAGCTGTAAGGATAGGATGCCTATCTAAGCCAGATCGCTCGCCTTTACCAACTCCACGCAACCTCGTGGGAGGGGGTGGGGTCTGGCTAGTTGTGTTACGCTATGCGATCACCCCCCTTGTCTCTTTAGGCAAGGGGGTTTTTTATTGGCGTGCGATCAGTCTTCCCTCTTTCATGAGTCACCGGATTTTTAGCGTGAATTCTTAAGTTTTTTATGAAGGAGGTGGTGCTTATCGAGTGCGTTAGAAGCAGATATTTTAACCCCTGTATTTTTGCTTGTTTTTGTTTTTAAAATCTTATTTACGTTATTTTTTTGGAGGCAAGGTAATGTTTAAAAAACGAATGCGTCGTGGGTTGGGGTTAGTTGCCGCGGCGTTGTTGCTAACTGTGCACGCTGCGCTGGCAAAGTCTGCCGAGCCGATGCACATTATGGAAGGGTTTTTACCTGTCGGTTGGGCAATTTTCTGGTTTGCGGTCTCAATTCCTTTCTGGGTCATGGGATTTATTAACCTGCGCAAGGTTGTTGCTGAGAAGCCGGAGACCAAATTGCTCCTGGCGATGAGTGGGGCTTTTGCTTTCGTGCTCAGCGCGCTCAAGACCCCCAGTGTCACGGGCTCCAGCAGCCACCCGACGGGGACAGGCTTGGGTGCTATCCTCTTTGGGCCTACCGTCATGGCTATTTTGGGCACTATTGTACTCTTGTTCCAGGCTATTTTGCTGGCCCACGGTGGTTTGACCACGTTGGGCGCGAATGCCTTCAGCATGGCTATTGCCGGCCCTCTGGTTGCCGCTGGCATTTGGAAGGCGCTCAAGGATAAGCTCCCGAAGGGCGTTGTGGTTTTCCTGGCCGCTGCTTTTGCTGACTGGGCTACCTTGTCGTGACCTCCGTCCAATTGTCCTTGGCTTATCCCGATCCCACGGGCGGTTTCATGGCCTCTTTCGTGAAGTTCGGCACGGTCTTTGCCGTGACCCAGATCCCGCTGGCGATCAGCGAGGGCCTTTTGACGGCTATTATCTACAATGCACTGACCGAGAGCGCCCCTGCTGAGTTGAAAGTATTGGGTGTGGAGGCTTAAGATGAACAAGAATACCTGGATTTTACTGGCGCTTGTTGTTATTCTGGCTGTGGTGCCGCTCTTTTTGAACCCTGAGTCTGAGTTCGGTGGGGCGGATGGGATGGCCGAGGAAGTGATTGCCGAGGTCGAGCCCGATGTCGAACCCTGGTTTGAGCCTTTCTGGGAACCACCTGGTGGTGAGACCGAGAGCTTGCTGTTTGCGCTGCAGGCTGCTCTGGGCGCAGGTCTGGTTGCCTACTACTTTGGTGTGAAGCAGGGCGAGAAGCACGCTCACAACATTGCATCTTAGTTTTGCTTAGGGCTTTTGCTATGAGGTTCCTCCTTGGACAGTTGTAAAATTGTCCAAGGAGGCCTTGGTATTGTGGGAGTAGAGCCATGCATGTGATTGATCGTTACGCGTATGCGAGCCGTATTCGGGAGGTCGATCCCGCGTACAAAGTCGGGTTGGCGACAGTTACCTTATTGTTGTGTTTGATCTTAAATGAGCCTTTTGTAGGCATTTTAGCAATTATCTGGATGTTTTTCTTGGCGGTCAAAGTTGCGGGGCTTCCGGCAGATGTCTTCGGTCGCGTTCTGCTCGCCGAATTTACCTTTTTGGCGCTGACAACGGTAGGCGTGGCGCTCAGTGTGACAGCTAAGGATCCTACCGCCATCAATATGTGGGCGGTGAAGCTTGGGCCGCTTTGGTTTTCCTCGTCGCCTGAGGCTTTAAATCTTGCCTTTGCGCTGCTGTCGCGCGCGCTGGGTGGCACGGCGGCCATGAATTTTTTGGCGATGACGACTCCGCTGGTCGATCTGTTGGATTTCTTCCGCCGCCTGCATATCCCTGGACTTCTTATTGATATCATGACGGTGATGTACCGGTTTGTCTTTGTATTGCTGGAGAGCCTTGAGACGATGTACGTGGCTCAGAAGAGCCGGTTGGGCTATCGGTCTTTCTACCGCGGGATGGTCAGTGCGGGCCTGCTGGCAAGCAGGTTGTTCATTGATACTTATCGCCGTGCCCAGCGTCTGCAGACCGCGATGGAGGCGCGGAGCTATGATGGGGAGTTTCGTGTTTTGCCGACCACGTATAAGCAGAGCCGGCAGTTGGTTTTTTCGGGTGTGCTGATGGTTTCTACGTTGCTGCTTGTTTGGGGGATTGTATGACTGCGATCTTGGAATTTGTGAAAGTCTCTTATTGCTATCCTGGACAGGATCATTTTGCTTTGAAGGAACTTGAGCTGGAGGTGCCAGCGGCTGAGAAGGTGGCTGTCATTGGGCGCAATGGGTCGGGAAAGTCGACGCTCTTTTTGCATTGCAATGGCCTGCACCAACCAACGTCCGGGGAGGTGCTCTTTGCTGGCCAGGGGTTGGACTATGACCGCCGGGCTTTGCGCTCTTTGAGACAGCATATCGGTATTGTTTTCCAGAACCCTGACGACCAGTTGTTCAGCGCCAGTGTTGTGCAGGACATCAGCTTTGGGCCCTTGAACCTGGGTCTTGATGAGGAAGAGGTGCGGCGCCGGGTAGAGCAGGCGGCGGCTTTTTGTGAGGTGACCGAACTGCTGGAGCGGCCTACGCACGCTTTAAGTGGTGGTGAGAAGGCTCGTGTGGCCCTGGCGGGTGTGTTGGCCATGGACCCGGATGTCCTGGTAGCTGATGAGGTGATGGCGAGCCTGGATCCCTGGGTGCGTTTGCGCATTTTTGATATCCTTAACCGTCTTCATGAGCAAGGCAAGACGATCCTCCTGGCGACACATGATTTGGATACGGTGACGCATTGGGCGACATTTGTGGTGGTGATTCAGCAGGGTGCGGTTGTCTTCTCAGGAGAACCGGATGCGCTGCTTGCGGATAAACCGCTTTTGGAGAAGACTGGATTGGGTGCGATCTGGCACCAGCCGGTTTCTTAATGGATCAATTTTGGAGCGATCGATGACGATTGAAGTTTCTCATCATGAACAGTGTGAGTCTTGCCTCGTTGGGAATTATCAACCCTCGTTTTTTGAAAAATATCGCGAGTTTCTGTTTTCCTTTAGCACGCTTGTGACGATTGCCAATGGCTTCTTGCTTCTGGCTGGCGCGATCACAGGCTCGTTTTTTTCTAATACGACTCTGGCGAATATCTTCTATATTGCTGCGACGCTGGTTGCGGGCTTTCCTATTCTGCTTACCTCAATTCGCGGGGTCATGGAAGGCGACTTGACGGCTGATTTGATGGTCAGTGTGGCGATGGTTGGCGCGCTGTTGATCGGCGAGTACAGCGCTGCCGCGTTGGTTGTCTTTATGCTGATGTTGGGTGAGCTGTTGGAGGATGCAACCGTCGCTCGTGCTGACAATGCGCTTAAAGCCTTGGCGAGTTTAATCCCCGCCAAGGTGACCTTGCTGCAGCCAACCGGGCCTGCTGTGGTCCCGGTGGATCAGGTTCGTGTGGGGGATGTGCTCATGGTGCGGAACGGCGAGCGCATTCCCGTCGATGGTGTGATAACCTCGGGACAGGCGGCTGTTGATGAGGCAACGATCACCGGGGAGTCGATCCCCGTGGACAAACAGGTGGGGGACACGGTCTTTGCCGGAACACTGAATACCGCCGGTGTCATTGAGCTTGAGGCGCAGAAGCTGGGCCGGGACACGACCTTGGGTACGGTGATCAAGCTTGTGGAAGAAGCGCAAAAGACGCAGGCTCCGGTGCAGCGCCTGGCTAACCGCTATGCGCAGTATCTGGTCCCTGTTGTGTTTGCTATCTCTGCGCTCACCTATTTCCTCACGGGCGAGAGTGCGCGTGCGGTGACGGTCCTGGTTGTGGTTTGTCCCTGTGCGTTGGTCCTGGCGACGCCGACCGCGCTGGTTGCGGCGATTGGTAATGCTGCACGCCATCATGTCATTGTCAAGGATGGCGCGCATATGGAGCGCCTGGGAAACGTGGATGTGGTGGCCTTTGATAAAACCGGGACAGTTACCGAGGGGCACCCGGAGGTGGTCGAGGTTATTGCACTGGACACTGTGCCTCCAGATGCAATCCTGCGCTTCGCTGCGAGCGCTGAGAGCGTCAGCGAGCATCCGCTAGGGCGTGCCATTGTGGATGCAGCAGACGCGAAAGCGCTGGAGGTTCTGCAATCGACGGATGCGCAGGTTTTCACCGGCTTGGGTGTCCAGGTTACGGTTGAGGGCCGGCAGGTTGTCGTTGGAAATCGCGCTTTCCTGGATTCTGCGGGGATTGCCTTGGACGAGGCACAGGAATCGCGTATGGTTGCGGAAGAGATGCGTGGCCGCACGGTTGTGCCGGTGGCTGTTGACCAGCAGCTTGTCGGCCTGATTGCATTGGCGGACAGCGTGCGTTCTGAGGCCAGGGGGGCACTGCAAGCCTTGAAGGCTGCGGGGGTTCAGAAGACGGTGCTGATCAGTGGGGATAACCGGCCTACGGTCGAGGCTGTGGCTGAGCAGTTGGGCGTCGATGCTTTTTATGCGCAGACGCTGCCGGATCAAAAGCTAGACTTGATCAAAGAGATGCAGGCAGAGGGTCTGCAGGTTGCCTACGTCGGTGATGGTGTCAATGACGCGCCTGCTCTGGCAACTGCGGATATCGGGATTGCCATGGGGGTTACCGGCACCGACGTCGCTATTGAGGCTGCGGACATCGCGTTGATGCGCGATGATATGCAGAATTTACCGTTCTTGATGGACCTTTCTGTTGAAACGCTCAGGACGATCAAGATCTGTGTGATTTTCTCGATGAGTGTGAACTTGCTTTCTCTGTTTTTGAGCACGAATGGCGTGATTGGCCCGGCTTTTGGCGCGCTGATGCATGAGTTCTCGGCACTGCCAGTGCTGGCCTACTCGGCACGCTTGGTCTCATACCGGTCTTAGTCCGGTTTTAGTTTTTTTATAGCTCTTTGGAATGAAGACGTGGTAAATTTTTATGGGAGTATTTACAATGAAATTGGGTTTTAAATATGGTGGGTGGTCAATTGCAGCGCTGATAGGGTTGGTCTTGCTTTGTGCGACTGCATGCGGCACGCCCGTGGTTGCCCCGGAATTTTTGACGGGTGGGGAGTCTGAGACAGTTACCGGACCGGTCGCTGCGATAGCGACGGAGTCAGCACCGATTGTGCTGGAGGGGGGTAATGTCTTGGATGGGGCTGTGGAGGCGTATGATCCTGACGTCGATTACTTCCCGGATAAGGTGAGTCCGCGCTATGCGGAAGGCTTTGAGGTGGCGTATCACCCTAACTACAAGGTGGTGACGGTCCTCACGCCCTGGCGGGAGGCGGATGTGACCTTCCGCTATGTTCTAGTGCAGCGCGGTACGCCGGTCCCTGAGGACGTCGGCGATGCCCAGGTGATCGAGGTGCCCGTGGAGACGGTCGCCTCGCTTGCCACCACGCATCTCCCTTACCTCGATGAACTGGGGCTGGTCGACCGGCTGACCGGTGTGGGGGGCTTCGCTTATATCAATACGCCCTCCGTCGTCGAGAAGATCGAGACCGGTGGGATCATCGAGGTGGGGCGCAACGCGGATGTCAACGTTGAGCTGATGCTGGACCTTGACCCGGAGCTGGTGACGACACTGGGTCTGGGCATGTCCTCTAAGGATAACCATCCCCAGTTGCTGGCAGCCGGGTTTGACGTGGCTTTGGTCTCTGATTTTATGGAGACGACGCCGCTGGGACGCGCGGAATGGATCAAGTTTATGGCTCTTTTCTTCAACCGAGAGGCCGCGGCTGAGGAGATTTTCGCCGCGAAGGCGGCACGGTATGAGGCTTTGGCTGCGTTGGCCCAGGATGTAGCAGAGCGCCCGGAGGTCTTCATGGGCTTTGAGATCAGGGGTACCTGGTATATGCCTGGCGGCGGCGGGTATCTGGCCCGCTATCTCGAGGATGCCGGTGCGACCTATCTGTGGGCCGGTGATGATTCGAACGGGAAGATCCCCCTGGATTTTGAGACGGTCTATGAGCGCGCTGCAGAAGCGCCGTACTGGGTAAATCTCTCCCAGTCCTGGACCAACGTGGACGATGTGCTCGCTGCTGATGAGCGCTATGGAGATTTTGAGGCGCTGAAACGCGGCGGTGCGTACAATCACAATGCTCTCCTCAATGAGGGCGGCGGCAATGATTATAATGAGAGCGGGCATGCCAATCCTGATCTGATTCTGTCGGATCTGATCAAGATTTTTCATCCCGATTTGCTCCCGGAGCATGAATTGCGTTATTACCGCCACCTTGTTCCGGCTTCGGAACCATAAGGCTGCTTCTACAATGGCGGTTATAAGGCTGTGAGTACACATAATGCGGCGCGCAGGCAGGCCCAGGGCCTGTCCTGCGCCCAACCTCGTTCGCGTGCCCCGCTGCTCATGCTGCTGGGCATGGTGCTTGTCGGTGCCTTCCTGCTCGATCTGGCGACCGGTTCTGTGATGATCCCGCTCCGCGATTTGCTGGCTATCTTGACGGGGGGAACCCCGTTGAAAGCTGCCTGGGCCGATATCATCCTGAAGTTCCGCATGCCCAAGGCGCTGACCGCGGCGCTTGCCGGGGCGGCTCTGGGGGTCAGCGGCCTGCAGATGCAGACACTCTTCCGCAATCCGCTCTCCGGCCCCTATGTGTTGGGCATCAGCTCCGGAGCGAGCTTTGGGGTCGCGTTGGTCGTGCTGCTGGTCGGCGTCACGGGTTCGACTTGGTTGGTTGATCTGGGCCTGGCGGGGGATTTTGGCATGGCGCTGGCGGCCAGCCTTGGCTCGGCGTCGGTGCTGTTGTTGATCTTGCTCTTTGCGCGTAAGGTCCCTACGATGACGCTGCTGGTGCTGGGGTTGATGTTTGGCTATGCCGCGAGCGCCTTGGTCAACGTTTTACTCTATTTCAGCGTTGCCGAGCGCATTCAGACCTATATCTCCTGGACCTTCGGCAGTTTTGGCGGCGTTACCTGGCGGCAGATGTGGGTGCTGGCTCCGGCGGTTATCTTTGGTTTGGCGGTCGCATTCGTCTCTGCAAAGCCCTTGAATGCCTTTTTGCTAGGGGAGACTTACGCGCACAGCATGGGGGTGCCTGTGCAGCGCGCGCGCTTTGGGATTATCCTCAGTGCTGCAGTCCTGGCTGGCTCGGTGACTGCCTTTTGCGGCCCGATCAGCTTTCTGGGTGTGGCAATCCCGCATCTTTGCCGGATGCTCTTCAATACTTCCGATCACCGTATCGTGATGCCTGCAGCAGCGTTGTTGGGCGGCAGCCTGGCGCTGGTGGCCGATCTCATCGCCCAGTTGCCCGGCAGCCAGGTGGTCCTGCCGCTCAATGCTGTGACGGCTTTGATCGGCGCCCCGGTGGTCATTTGGGTGATCCTTCATAAACAAAATTTGAGGTCTTCGTTTGCGTCATGAGCGAGCATGTTCTTGAGACACAGGATCTTTCGATAGGATATCAGCAGTCCAAAATCCCAGCGCACGTGGTTGCGGAGCATCTGGTGCTTTCCCTGCTCCCTGGCGAGATGGTCTGTCTGATCGGACCCAACGGCGCCGGGAAATCCACGCTTCTGCGGACGTTGGTGGGGATGCAGCAGCCGCTCTCCGGGCATGTCTTCTTACAGGGTGAAGATGTGCATACGCTGCCCTCGCGTAAGTTGGCGCGGCGTCTGAGCATTGTGCTGACCAACCATGTGGATGTTGGCCTGCTTTCTGCCCATGACTTGGTCGCTTTAGGTCGCCACCCCTACACGAACTGGAGCGGCCGGTTGGCTCCTGCGGATGAAGCGGTGATCTGCTGGGCACTGGAGATGGTCGGTGCTGCGGATCTTGCGTCGCGGTCGGTCAGCGAGCTCAGCGACGGGGAGCGCCAAAAGGTGATGGTGGCCCGCGCGCTTGCGCAGGAGCCGCAGGTCATCGTTCTGGATGAGCCTACGGCTTATCTGGACCTGCCGCACCGTGTCGAGCTGATGCGCATCCTTCGCGATTTGGTGCGCAAGACCGGTCACGCGGTGCTGCTCTCCACGCATGATCTCGACCTGGCGCTGCGCAGCGCGGACAAAATCTGGCTGCTCTGTGATCAGGGGACGCTTTACACAGGGGGACCTGAGGATTTGGTGTTGAACGGGGCCTTTGAGTCGGCCTTCAACGGCGCGGGGATCACCTTTGACCGGGGGAGCGGTTTCTTTAACATCGACGCTGAATTTGCCGGGGAAGTGGATCTGGATGGCGAAGGGCTTTATACGCATTGGACAAAACGTGCGTTGAAGCGTGCCGGCTACAAAGTCAACAAGGGCGGGCGCGATGCGCCGCTGCGGGTGGATATCACGCACAACAACGGGGATACGCGCTGGTCTCTATGTGCCAAAGAGGAGACATCGGTGTATAGTTCGTTGGAAGATTTGGTTGCCGCGCTGCGGCAGGAAAGTGAGACTAATCATGGGTGATGAAAAACAACAACGTAAAGTTAACAAGAAAGGGCTGGTGATCGTCAACACCGGGAAAGGCAAAGGCAAGACGACGGCGGCCCTGGGCACGGTGATGCGCGCGTGGGGCCGGGGTATGCGACCTTGCGTGATCCAGTTCATCAAGACTGAGGGTGGCAATTGGGGTGAGGTGCGGGCTGCCCGCAAGATGGAGATCGAGTGGCACCAGATGGGTGACGGCTGGACCTGGAATTCCAAGGATATGGATGAGACGGTCGCCTGCGCGCGACATGGTTGGGCCCTGGCGCAGGAGAAGATTGCCAGCGGCCAGTATGATCTGATTCTCCTGGATGAGTTTACCTATCCCTTGAAGTATGGGTGGCTGGATACGGACGAGGTCCTCGCGTGGCTGCGTGAGAACAAGCCGCCCATGCTGCACCTGATCATCACCGGGCGCGATGCCCCGGATGCGCTGGTGGCTTTTGCCGATCTGGTCACGGATATGCAGAAGATCAAGCATCCCTACGACCAGAACATCGGGGGACAGCCTGGCATTGAGTTCTGAGTGTATGGGGCGGCGCGCGTGCGTTGCACTGCCCGGCGGGTGCGGCGAGCTGGTCCAGGGAGCTTTGGATGGGGTGCGCTGCCTGGTCTCGTGCCCAGTGGCGATCTACAGCACCGTTGAGGTGCGGTTGACCTCTGGATCGGACATCCTGGCTCCTGATGATTTTCCCAAGGCCGCGGCGGCGCTGCGCGAGGGCTTGCGTGAGCGTGGCCTTGCGGATGCCGGTGCCGTGCTGCGCGTGGCTTCGGTGCTTCCCCGCGGTCGCGGTTATGCGTCCAGCACGGCGGATATCGGCGCGGCGCTCTACGCGTTGGGAGAAGCCTTGGGACAGCCTGGGTCGCTTGCCGACGTGGCCCGGCTTGCTGTCCGCATAGAGCCCACGGACAGCACTCTGTTTCCCGGATTGGCGCGCTTTGATCATCGTGGCGGGCGCTGTTATGAGCTGCTTGGCGCGGCGCCGCCGCTCGCGGTCCTGGTTGTCGATCCCGGCGGTTGTGTGGATACGCTGGCCTTTAACCGGCAGAACCATGGCGATCCTTTGTGCCGGCTTGCATCCCAGCACCGGGAGGCGTTCAGCCTGTTGGTGGGCGGTCTGCGGCGGCATAACTGGGAGGATGTGGGCGCTGCCGCGACACTGAGCGCTTGTGCGCATCAGGACATCTTGTACAATCCGTGGCTGGAGCAGGTGCGCGTGCTGTGCGAGCAGATCGGCGGATTGGGAGTTTGCCGGGCCCACAGCGGCACGATTTTGGGGATCTTAGTGGACCCTGAACATAGTGATCTTTCTGACGCGGCACACTTTGTCGCCGGCTGTCTGCCCAAGGGCGTGATCCTCAGGGCGACCACGATGGTGGACGGCGGGCCGCGCCTGCTGCCGGATTTTACCGCTTTTTCTCTCTGTTCTGCAGCAGGGATGACTTCTAATAAATCACCGGAGGTAATGGATGCCAGCTAGGGTATTGATGGTTGTGGGGACGACGTCGTCGGCGGGCAAGAGCTTGTTGGTGACGGCACTGTGCCGTATCTTTGCGCGCCAGGGTGTGCGCGTGGCGCCCTTTAAGGGACAGAATATGTCGAACAACGCCGCGGTCTGCCCGGATGGCTCTGAGATCGGGCGGGCGCAGGCGGTCCAAGCTATGGCGGCGGGACTTGAGCCGACGGCGGAGATGAACCCGGTGCTGCTCAAGCCGGAAGGGGATACCCGTTCCCAGGCGGTCGTGATGGGGAGAGCCTGGCGCACCGTTTCGGCGCGTGCGTATTACAAGGATGGCGAGAACCCGCTTTGGAAGGTGGTGACATCATCGCTGGATCACCTGCGCGAGGCCTATGATCTGGTGGTGATCGAGGGGGCGGGCAGCCCGGCCGAGATGAACCTCAAGGATCGGGACATCGTGAATATGGCAGTGGCCCGCTATGCTCAGGCTCCCGTGTTGCTGGTGGGCGACATCGATCGCGGCGGCGTCTTCGCGCAGCTTCTGGGAACTTTGTGGCTGCTGGAGCCGGAGGAGCGCGCGCTGATCAAAGGCCTGGTCGTCAATAAGTTCAGGGGTGATCCCACACTTTTCGTCGACGGCATCCGCATCCTGGAGGAGCGCGGCGGCGTCCCTGTCCTGGGCATGGTGCCCTATTTGCATGACCTGGGCATCCCCGCCGAGGATGCGGTCACGATCGAGGAGCAGAGCTTCCAGAAACCGGCTGCGGGCGAGATCGACATTGCCGTGATCCACCTGCCGCGTATCTCCAACTTTGACGATTTCGACGCGCTGGCGAGCGAGCCGGGCGTGCATGTGCGCTACGTCACCTCCCTGGAGGCACTGGGAACGCCGCACGCTGTGATCGTGCCGGGCACGAAGAGCACTATCGCCGATCTGGCCTGGATGCGGGAGCGCGGCCTGGCGGATGCGGTGGTGCACCTGGCGGAGCAGGGGACCGCTGTGGTGGGGATCTGCGGCGGCTACCAGATGCTGGGGCGGTCTATCCAGGACCCCGATCACGTGGAATCTCCTTTGGATGCGGTGCCCGGGTTGGCGCTGCTGCCGACGGAGACGACCTTCCGGGGTGTCAAGGCGACGCATCGCGTTCAGGCGACGGTCACCGCGAACCACGGTTGGCTGGCGGCGCTGCAGGGGCAGACCGTGCAGGGATATGAGATCCACATGGGGCGGACGGCCAGCGAGAGCGCGTGGCTGGAGATCACCGAGCGCAGCGGGCAGCCGGTCGCTGTGCCGGACGGCGCGATGAGCACTGAGGGGAAGCGCTGGGGCTGCTACCTGCACGGGCTTTTTGAGAACACCGCGCTGCGGCACGCCTGGCTGGAGACGCTGGGCTGGCAGATCGGCGCGGGGTATACCGCGGCTGCATCCAGACATGAGGCGGGGTTCGAACGCCTGGCGGACGCGGTGGAAGCAGCTCTGGATATGGAGAAGCTGAAGGCGCTTGTCTGGGGTGCGTAGCCAGGGCAATCTATAGGTGTAGGAATCTTCCCGGAAGCTGGAAAAGAAGCTTCCGGGAAGATATGTGTTTCTAAATGATCTCCAGCTCTTTCCCTACTTTTTCCATGATCTCCAGCACGGTCTCCAACTGTTCGTCGGTGTGATCGGCGATATAGCTGGTGCGCAGCAGCGTCAGGTTGGGGGGGACGGCCGGCGGCAGCACGGGGTTGGTGTAGACGCCCTCCTCGAAGAGCCGCTTCCAGGCCAGCAGGGTTTTCTGGTAGTCCCGGATGATGATGGGGATGATCGGCGTCTCGCTGCTGCCGATGTCGAAGCCCAGGGCCCGGTAGCGCCGCCGCATAAAGTCGCCGATCTCGTTCAGCCGCTGAATGCGCTCCGGCTCCTCCTGCATGATCTGCAGCGAGGCCAGCGCCGCTGCAGCGTTGGCCGGCGGGATGCTGGCGCTGAAGATCAGCGAGCGGGCGGTGTGCTGGATGTATTCGATCGCCTCGTGGCTCCCGGCGATGAACCCGCCGAGCGAGGCAAAGGATTTGCTGAAGGTCCCCATGATCAGATCGACGTCCTCGGTGACGCCGAAGTGCGCGGACGTGCCGCGCCCGCCGCCCAGAACGCCCACAGCGTGCGCGTCATCAACCATCAGGCGCGCGCCATGCCGTTTGCAGATCGCGATGATTTCAGGCAGTGGGGCGATCTCTCCGCCCATGCTGAAGACGCCGTCCACGACGACCAATTTGCCGCTGTCCTCGGGGAGGTCGGCGAGTGTCTCCTCCAGGCTTGTTAGGTCATTGTGTGGGTAGCGCTTCATCCTGCCGAAGGAGAGCCGGCAGCCGTCGACGATGCTGGCGTGGTCTTCCTTGTCGGTGATGACGTAATCGTCCCGCCCGACGATGGAGGAGATGGTGCCCACGTTGACCTGGTAGCCGGTGCTGAAGACCAGCGCGGCTTCCTTGCCCACCCACTGCGCGAGCTGGCGTTCCAGCTCCAGGTGCAGCTCCAGTGTTCCGTTGAGGAAGCGGGAACCGCTGCAGCTGGGTCCATATTGCTGGATCGCGTCAATGGCCGCCTGGCGGACCTTGGGGTGCATGGTCAACCCCAAGTAGTTATTGGAACCGATCATGATTAGCCTGCGGTCACCGATCAGCGATTCGGTGCCTTCGTTGTTTGTCAAGGGTATGAAATAGGGATAAAGTCCACGCTCTCGGGCTTCGCGCGCTTGTGCGAAGCCACCCTGGCATTTCTTGAAGATGTCCATTGTATGAATTTCCTTTCGTGCGAGGAATGTCGCATCAGCTTTAAAAGCTTTCAACATTGTAAAGAGTTCAAGGTGAGTGTCAAATTGACTTGGACTGTCCCCGAGATGGGGACGGGCGCCTCTTATAAGGAACCTTCCCGGAAGCTGGAAAAGAAGCTTCCGGGAAGGGGAAAAAGGAGCTTCCGGGAAGGGATGTATTGGGCTCGGGTTGACCTTTTTCTTACCTGGCTTACCATACAGCTATGGCGAAGGGAAAAGTCGGGTTGGGCAGGCAGGGTGAGACGCTGGCGGCTGAGCAGTTGGTGCAGCACGGGTTCCGCGTGCTGGCGCGTAACTGGCACTGCCCTGAAGGTGAGGTGGACCTGATCGCCGTCCGCGGGGAGAGCTGGTATTTTTTCGAGGTGCGCACGCGCCGAGGCCGCGCCTGCGGCACGCCGGAGCAGTCGGTGACCCCGACAAAGCGCGCGCGCATGGAGGCTGTCGCCCGCCGTTACCTGGGCGAGGAAGTGGATGCCGTGGATGTGCTCTGGCATCTTGGTTTCGTCGCCGTGGCAATGGACAAGCAGGGCCATCTGCAACGCATCACGATCTATCCCGACCTCGACGGCGCGCCGCTCTAATTGTAGTTTCGCCCGGGGCTACATAACAGCGCCTGGTCAACCCGGCTTTTTGACGCAAGAGTCGGAGCAGCGCTCCAACTTACAATGCAAATAGGTGGAGTCGGAGCAGCGCTCCAACTTACAAGCCGTGGCCTGTTTCGCCCGGGGCTACGTAACGGCGCCTGGTCAACCAGGCTTTTTGACGCAAGAGTCGGAGCAGCGCTCCAACTTACAATGCAAATAGGTGGAGTCGGAGCAGCGCTCCGACTTACAATATATATTAAGCGAGGAAAACAACGATGACACATCAAGGTCTACTTCCTTCTGAAGAAACGTTACAAGCTATTCACGAAAGCGCCCTGCGCATGCTTGCGGAGCTGGGCATCCGGCTCGAGCACGCCGGGATGCGCGACCGGCTCGCGGGCAGCGGCTGCCGCGTTGAAGGGGAGCGCGTTTTTATCCCGCCGGAGCTGGTGGCTCAGACCCTGGCGGCGATCCCTCAGGCGTTTACGCTCTACGGGCGTTCGATCGAGGATGCCGTGGAGGTCAAGCTCGGCCAAACCGTCTGCACCAACACGGGTATCTTCCCCAATATCTACGATTTCGAAAGTGCTGCCTTGCGGCGGCCTACCCTGGAGGATGTGCGGCTGACCACGCGCCTGCTGGATGCGCTGGCGTATGTGCCCCTCGTCTATGTCTCGCTCGTCGATGCTACCGAGCTTGCACCGCATATGGTGACCCTCTCCGATTTCGCCGCGACTCTGGAGAACACGACCAAGCCCCTTGTCGGACCGGGGGCCGCGAGCCGTGCCGAGGCGGACGCTTTGATCGCGATGGCGCAGGCGGTGCGGGGTGGGGATGCGGAAAAACTGCGCGCTTACCCGCTCTTTGTCCCCTTTGTCTGCTCGGTCTCGCCGCTCTATTTCCCGGAGAAGATCGTCGAGGCTGTCGTCGCGATTGCGGAGGCCGGGCTGCCGCTGGACGCGCTCTCCAACCCGGTGATGGGGCTGACGGCGCCTTACACGCTGGCGGGCACCGTGGCCCTCGGGCACGCGGAGATCCTGGCGATGGCGGTCATCGCGCACGCTGTGGCGCCGGGCCTGCCTATTCTGGCGCAGAACACGCCCAGTGTGGCGGACATGCGGACGCTTTCCTCGACGACCGGCGGCCCGGAGACCGGGCTGATTCGCCAGGTCGGTGTGGCGGCGGCGCAGCACGTAGGGATCCCGGCGACGGCTCACGGGCACACCAGCTCAGCTGTTCTGGATATGCAGGCAGCCGATGAGAAATCTCTGAACAGCTTGCTGATCGCCAGCGCGCGTCCGGTGATTCTGGGCGGGATGGGGGCGCTGGCCAACGTCACCGCTACGGCTTATGAGACGCTGGTGCTCGACAATGAGCGCTTTGGCGCGATGCTGCGCATGCTGGCGGGGGTCCAGGCTGACGAGGCGCACTTGGCCTTCGACGTGGTGGAGGCGCTGATGCGCGGCGACTCGGCGCTGACGCACCCGCACACGCTGCAGCACCTGCGCTCCGGGGAGGTCTGGCGGCCCAAACTGGCGCTGCGCCAGGGGCTGGTGGGCGGTGCTGCGCCTTCCGAGACGATGCTGGATCGCGCCCGCGCCGAGACGCAAAAGCTGCTGGAGAATCATACGGTCGCGCCGCTCCCGGAGGCTGTGGGTGCCGAGCTCGATGCTATTTTGTCGTCGTATGATCGCGTTATGCGCTAGGGGAAGCTGTAATGCGTAATTCGTCATGCGTAATTTGTATTTTTTAGACAGAATTTACAGGATTGACAAGATTGTTTTTGGAGGTGCTGTCTTTGCCGTCCCCGAGACGGGGACGGGCGCTTTTCGAATCGTGGGGAGTCCCCAGACAAGTCTGGGACTCCTTTTCCTTGTGCCCTAGCATATAGCCTTGCTAATCCATCTCTTTATGGTAAAATACTGCATGTAAGCCCCTGTAGCTCAGATGGATAGAGCATCGGTCTCCGAAGCCGGTGGCCCGCGTTCAAGTCGCGGCAGGGGTACCAAACTGCAGACGTCCCGATTCTTGGATCGGGGCGTTTTTTTATTTGGGGGGTCTTTTTTT